>Ga0209345_10000449_pt1 | contig 53244 bp, 43 predicted proteins | sample Cruoilmetagenom7_FD_187294 | JGI IMG/M metagenome (GOLD analysis project Ga0209345, IMG submission 187294) | Oil polluted marine microbial communities from Coal Oil Point, Santa Barbara, California, USA - Sample 7 (SPAdes) (version 2) | ecosystem: Environmental > Aquatic > Marine > Oil seeps ... | reverse complement strand
AAAATCATCGTATTCTGTCTCTGATATACTTCTAATTATTTTTCCTGGAATTATTTTCATTTCATTTTTATTAATTAAGTAAGTAAGTAAGTAAGTAAGTAAGTAAGTAAGTAAGTAAGTAAGTAAAAGTGAGAATTTAAATTTAATTATATTTATAAGATTTCTTTTAAAAACTAACATACAAATGAGAAAATATTTATTATTATTTATGGCTTTTATGTTTACTTCTGTTGGAGTTTCTCAAGATTTTATTGTTCTCCTTGAAGATGAAACAGAAATTAAATCCAAGGTAATTGAAATAACGGATTCAACCATCAAATACAAAAAATGGAAAAATTTAGATGGACCACTATATAACATCCAAATTTCGTTAGTTTCCAGAATTAATTTTCAAAATGGCGTACAAGAGCAATTTAATAACAGTTTAAATATAACTAAAACAGAAGCTCCTGTAGATTCCAAAGTCATATCCCAAACGGAAGATTCAGTTTCTAATTCTTCACTCATAGGTGTCCCAAATTACTTTAATAAAAATAATAACAGCTTAGTTCCTCTTGAAGTTGCTATTTCATCTACAGAGAGAGTGAAAGAAGGCTTTTGGGGGCATATAACAGTTAAATATATAGATGGGATTAATTCTAATGTACGTTTCTCTAGACGTGATGTTCCTGTATTTCAAATTCAATTAAAGGAATCTCATGCAAATCCTTATACTATTTGTGAACTGAAACAATGTGAAAAAAAAGGTAGAAGAGCGGCTTTACTTTTTAAAGAAGGTGCTGGAGGTAAGACAATGGTTAATGGATTGTCTATTGAATTTCAAAAATTAAATGAATCTGGGCTTTATCAAATAACATTGCCCAATAAATTATCTAAAGGCGAGTATTTTTTTAATATAATAGATCAAAATGAAGTTTATGCATTTGGTATAGACTAATTTTTTGTGCTACAGAAAGTTTTTATATCCCGAAATATCAAACCATAAATAACTATATTTGAGTTTATATAATGAGTTAGCAATAATTATAAAAAACCTCGGAAATTAAATTAAAATGACAGCAAAAGAAATAATAATAGAACTTGAAAAACAGAAAGCCGAGTTTTTTAATCAAAATTATAATACAAACGATTTACTAAAAGTCGTTACTAATTTAAGGCTAGATTGGGGTTATAGTTCAAGCGAATTGAATTTAGATTTTGATTTCGGAGTCACAAAACCAATTCTACTTAAAGGTTTATCTAACAAGGACAGTACAATAAACCAAAACTCAAAGATTTATGAATACAGCAAGAGTGCTCAAGAACTAATAAATTCTTTCATTATAGAAAAAAGATTGACCGAAAAGCTGTTAAAGAACTTACATTCTCAAATTGTTGTTGACGGAGGAAATTATAGAAAAAACAAAGTATATGTTGATAAACAAACATCGATTTTAGAAACTGAATTTTCAGATATAATAGAAATTGAAAAAAATATTAATTCATTGATATTTTGGATAAATAAAGAGCTTAAATCTCAAGAAATTCATCCCTTACTTCTAGCAGTAACATTTCATTATAATTTAGTTTTAATTCATCCATTTAGTGATGGAAATGGGAGATTAGCTAGAATAGTTTCAAGTCTTATTTTATTAAGTTTCAACTTCCCACCACCTATTATAGAAAAACATGACCGTCACGAATATATAATTTCCCTTCGTAATGCTGATAGTGGAGACCTTAAGCCACTTATAAAGTTTGTTGGATCAAGAATCTTAAAGTCATTCAATATTATTTCTTCAAATAAATTAAGGTAATATGAGTGGTTCAAATGATAATATAGAAAATCAGTTTGATGAAGTAAACAAACGGTTAGGTGAGCTAAACATTAAAGAAGTCTCGGAAATATCTGAAAAAGCATTGTATGAATTTTGCAGAGGATTTGAATTATTTATAATTGGTTCACTAGAATTTCTAAAACAACAAACACAAAGCCATAGAGTTGTAGAAATCACAGTAGATGGTGAGCAAATTGAAGCAATAACATCTCTTACAAATAAGAATTACAAGGATTTTACAATCGACTTAACTTCTATAATTCCACCTACAGAGATTGACTTCAGGTATAAATTAAAAAATTCAATTTATCCAATTGTAGATATAACAGATAGTTTTACTGTTTTCTTTTTTCAAGACAAATACGAAATTAGATATTCTTATGGTGCTGACAAAGAAAAGATTTACGCGAAAGATTACATGACATATATAGAACCTGATGAGATTTTAGAATTAAGAAATCTAATATCATCAAACATTATTAAAAAAGTATCTGTAAAACTTGACCAACTTGTCGAAAATTAACTATTGCTAACAATGTGTATAATTAATTATTGGTTCTGCTTATACTCGGAAAATCCTACGGATTTCCCTCTGGCTCGTTTTCTTTTACTAATTTAGACATAGCCAATGCAACTAACCATAAACGAACACGTTGGCAGTAATGCATAAGATAAGATGAATACCACAAAAAAAGGAGATAAACTTGAAGATAAAGTATATGACTTACTTAAAGAGTTACTCGATAATGATGAATATTATCTGAATAGAAAACAAAGTCAAATATTTAAAAAAAAAGAATATTATTCTGAAAATCGTAAATCAGATATTGAATTAGACGTAACAATCGAATCATATTTACCAAATGCAGAAAAATATTCTACTCTACATGTTTTTGAATGTAAGAACCTAAATAAGAATGTTACGCCAGATGACATTGAAGAGTTTGATTCTAAATTAAACCAAATCGGCAAACACAATACCAAAGGAATAATGGTTTCTATAAAAGGTTTTTCCAAATCAACATATAACCTAGCTAAATCTTGGGGAATTGGGCTCTTACGAATAAAAAACAGCAATCAATTAGATTGGGTAAACTATCGAAAGGAATATAATCCCTTAGAATTCTCTGATGAAACTAAGGAAGTTGTTTTAGCTTCAATTAATAATACAGTTATAAATAATTTTGCAGACTTATTACTTGCTAGTGGAATTATTGATGTTTATTATCATTCAGAAAAGTATATTAAAGTACCTTATATTTCAGAAGAAAAAATTCAGTCAATTGTTGATAGACTTTATAAATATGACATTCACGACAATTATTGCTTAAACATTGAAAAGCTTGGTAGTTTCTTAAAATCAAGATATCCTTTAGAAATTGACTTTTCCGTACTTGATGAAAATCTTCTTGGGAAAATTGAATTTGAACCATTAAAAATTTCGATAAATATTGAAGAAGAAGAGAATAGACAAAGATTTACTTTCTGCCATGAAATTGGACATTTAATTTTGCACAGTAAATTACTAGCAAATAGAATTGACAAAAAAACGGATGACGAATCAAGTTTATCGTTAAAATATTATGCAACAGAAAAATCAACTAAAAGATTGGAGATACAAGCCAACATATTTGCGAGTCATTTATTATTACCAATTGACCCAATTATAAAAGACGTAGCTAAATATTTTGACAGAGAGAATATTAACAAAGCTTATCTATATTTGGATAAACAACCTGTAAATATATTTCTCGTAGGTAAATTATTGAACGAACTTAGCATAAAATATAAAGCTTCAAAGGAGTCTATACGAATTAAATTAATCTCTCTGAACTTATTACGTGATGAATCCTCATTTAGTTTTAGAAACTTCCTAAAAAATGAAACATATTAATCATGCACTACAGCCAACAAAGTACTGTGGTAAAAAACAAGTATAAATGAATTAATTTTTTACCAAAGTACTTCTGTAAGTGTCTACAAAATATCAATCCAGATTTAGTGATTTCAACAAGAGAAAAAACCTTTACAAAAACCAACGAGAATGATTATATATTTTCCAAAAACAAGCATCTGTAAGTTATGAAATGATGTTAGGAAATTACTTAAATAGACAAAAATAAAACCAAATTTTGGTCAATGCCAAAACCAATAAATTTAAAATAGAATTTAATTTGATGCTATTTAATTTCTATTCTTGTTAAGCTTCCTATTTAAATCAATCATTTGCTTACTGACATTTTTTTGTACTATTTTGCCATAATGTGCTTGTGTAATATTCATATTTGAATGACTTAATAACTCTGATACTATCTCCATTGGCACGTTATTATAAAGCAATACAGTAGTTGCAAAAGTCTTTCTGGCTATATGATGAGTTAACTTCTTATCTATCCCTAGAAGCTCTGTAATCTCCTTTAAATAGGAGTTAAACCTTTGATTTGAAATTACAGGAAGTAATGTTTCACTATCTAAGTTTTTATACTTGTTTAAAATCAATTCTGCTTTACTTAATAATGGTAATGAAATTATTTTTTGAGTTTTTTGACGCTTAATCCGTATCCACTTATTGCTATCAAAATTTATTATAATATTATCCTTTCTTAAATTAGCCATTTCTTGATATGCTAAACCTGTATAGCAACAAAACACAAACATATCTTTTACCTGTTGTAGTCTTTTTTGACAAAATGAATGGTTTTCTAATAGATTTAATTCTTCAACAGTGAGATAGACTATTTTAGACTTATATTTCTTATTCTTGAATAATATAAAAGGATCTTTTTGTAAATAATTCTCTGCAATTGCAAATTGAATAATCTTCTTTACTCGTTGCATACTTCTATATACAGTAGCTTGTTTTAAATGCAATTCCGTTTTAAAATAGAATTCCAAGTCAATAATGAATTTTAAATCCAAGTCTTTTAGCATAACATCCTTTTTCTTGTAGAATTTAGATATAAAACTTGCTACTTTCCTCCTGCTCTCAACATATCTACTCCAAGACAACTCATTAAAATCTATATCAATAAGCTTTTTAGTCTTTTCATTATGTAAATCATAAGCTCCTAATATGGTGATTTCAGTTTTAACATCTACCCCTTTGTATTTTCTGTAAATATCATCTACATCAAAGCTATCTGGTAGAATCTGAAGCATTAAAAAAGCCTCATTAATCTTTTGACTAATAAGGCTTAACTGAGCATTTAATATATTATTCTCTTTATTAGGAGGTTTTGAAACTTGTTGTTTACTGTCCCAAGTCACAGGCTTTATAAATAATCCTGTTGAGAACTCTTTCCTAGTTTTAGAGTATGTAATTCTACATCTTATAGGACATAATCCCTTTTTATTTACTCTAATTCTTTGAATTAAGAATAGAGTTGTAAGTTTATTATTATTCATTATAATTTGTTTATATTAAAAAGTAAAACCTTTTTTTACTCTTAATTATTTATATTAGATTACTAACAACAAAAAAAATCAATGTCAGAACTTCTAAAGGTATATAGCTCATATGATGAGTTAGAAATAAATTATTTTTTCACCATTCATTTTAATGCAATACCATCTGAAGTATTCTTAGAACTATCTCTTGAAGAAACCAAGAAAAATATAGAGTCAGTTTTAAAAGTCTTAAGTCTAGAAAAAGAAAATTTCAATATTGTATTTAAACATTGGAAAACAGAAGATTCTAGTAATGCTGATAATTCTAAAGATTTTCCATTTGTATATTTATACAAGAGTAATAAAGAGAAATGTATTGTATTTATCTCTTTGGAAAATGACACCTTAAAAGTTAAAATGCTTTATGATTGCATTAACATTGAATTGGAAAAATGGGTACTTAATACAAATCATAAATTAAGGAGTAATTTTGGTTTAAAAAGGACTCCAACATTTAAAGTCTTAATTAAGCATCATATGTTTGATACTGAAAATGTAAAAAGTCAAGAAACTATTATTGATATAGATAAAAATTACAATAATGATTTCTCACCAGTAAATGATAGAATATCAAAATCTATTGAAGCAAATGAGTCTGGAATTATTCTTTTACATGGAGAACCAGGTACTGGAAAAACTACTTATATCAAGAGTCTAATCACTAATTATATTGATACAAACTTTGTTTTTATTCAAAATGAATTTATTAGTAATCTTTTAGACCCTGATTTTATTACTTTTTTACTTAAACAAAGGAATACAATTTTAGTTATTGAAGATGCTGAAAAAGTAATTGCCTCAAGAGAAAATGAAAATCAAAGTTCTGTAGTATCTACTATTCTACAATTAACTGATGGTTTATTTAGTGACTATCTAAATATAAAAGTTATATGTACTTTCAACACTAGTCTCTCTAAAATTGATACAGCATTACTTCGCAAAGGAAGAATGATAGCTATGTATAAATTTAAACCTCTATCAATAGTTAAAACAAATGAATTACTCAAAGCTATTAATATTAAAAAAGCAGATAAAGAATTAACTATTGCAGATATCTATAATTATAAACAAAATAGTTTTATTGAAGAGAAGAAAAAGATTGGTTTTTAAACTCCAAAAACATGTATGCCTTTTAAAAAACATGTATGCCTAAAAGTGTGCCTTAAAAGACTCAAATTTAATAAATATTAGATTTTTTTTTGAAGATTTTTTTAGCATTAAAATCTTTCTGAAGCATTACAAAACCTATAAAAACAAAAAAGCCTCACTATTACTAGTGAAGCTTTTTGTGAGCCCGATAGGATTCGAACCTATGACCGCCTCCTTAGAAGGGAGGTGCTCTATCCAGCTGAGCTACGAGCCCGTAACTCTAAAAAATTGTCGGGGTGGCAGGATTCGAACCTGCGGCCTCCACGTCCCAAACGTGGCGCGATAACCGGGCTACGCTACACCCCGAATTGGCTATCTAAATTTAGCAAAGAAATTTTTGCGGAGAGACAGGGATTCGAACCCTGGGTAAGTGTTTCCACCTACGACGATTTAGCAAACCGCTCCTTTCGGCCACTCAGGCACCTCTCCGTTAATTTAAATGAACTTTTGCAATAAAATTGCGGATGCAAATGTAGTGTATCATCTTTAAGAACGCAACTATTTTTTTTAGTTTTTTTAATATTTATTCTGGATATTCAATTCGCAAATGATAAATGTTTGCAAGCTTGTGCTTTAGTACTTTTTTTATAGATTGAATTTCTTTAAAAGTAATATTTGCATTTAAAAACTGATCTTCACTCATTTGCTTATTAATTATATTCTCAACAAAGGCATCAATTTTAATTGATGTTGGTTCTTTTAGGCTTTTAGAGGCTGCCTCAACACTATCACACATCATTAAAATTGCAGTTTCTTTACTAAAAGGTTTGGGGCCAGGATAAGTAAATAGTTTCTTGTCAATTGATTTATCAAATTCTTTCTCTTTTTTGTAGAAATAATAAACTAGACTTGTTCCGTGATGTGTTCTAATAAAATCTATCACTCTATCTGGAAGATTATGTTTTTTTGCTATTTCTATTCCATTAATAACATGATCTATTATAATTTTAGCACTTTCTTTTGAAGACAATTCATCATGTGGATTGATACCTGTAGATTGATTCTCGGTAAAATATGTAGGATTACTCATTTTCCCAATATCATGATACAAAGCCCCTACTCTAACTAACATCGCATTTGCTCCAATTTCATTTGCAGAAGCTTCAGCTAAATTTGCAACATTTAATGAGTGATGAAATGTCCCTGGAGCTTTATTAGATAACTCTTTTAATAATTTTGTATTAGTATCAGACAACTCTAAAAGCGACACATCTGAAACTAATCCAAATAGCTTTTCATAAGCATAAATTAAAGGTTGAACAAAAAGAGTTGCTAAGCCACAAAGAACAAACCAACCAAAAGTCTCTAACTTTAAAGTTTCTATACTCCCTTCATGTATTACAAAAAAGGCAAAATAGGCTATAATATAAATAAGGGTTATTTGGCCTACAGAAATAAACAGATTAGCACGTTTATAAAGTTCAGAAACCGTTAAAATAGTTACAATTCCTGCAATAATCTGAAGAAACATATACTCGTAGCTGTTTGAAACTATAGAACCTAATAAAAGTACTGTAATTACATGTGCAAATAGACCTAATCTTGCATCAAAAAACGCTTTAAGAACTAGTGGCAAAATACAAATTGGCACCACATAAATGTATTGAGAATTATAATTAACAACTAAGGTTGTTATTAATACCATTAAGAATACATTAAAAAATATAAATGTCACTTTTGTATTGTTTTCAAAAATCGCCATTCTATATTTTTTTAAAAACAACAATAGCATCAAAAGGGCTAATGAAACTAATAAGGTATATGCAAATAAAATCCAATTATAATTCGATTTTGTCCAAACTTGAGACTCATATTCAGACTCCAGAGATTTTAAAACTTGATATTTATTTCCTTCAACAACTTCACCTTTTGAAATTATTAAGGTTTCTCGTTCTACGCTTCCTCTTGTAAATGCAACTTTCTCTAAATCACTTTGAAGTGCTTTTTCAGTAAAAGCTTTATCATATCTTATATTTGGCTCAATTATTTCAAAAAATAATGATGTATAAGGCGTTATATACTGTATAAGGCTTTCCTTAACTAATAGATTATTAATAGTATTTTTAATATCACCTTGCGCAACTAAATCTGAAAAATTTATAGTCTGTCTTTCTGTTCTTCCTTCAAGTATAACAACTTTTTTATCTTTTGAAAAATCATAATCTTCACTTAGAACCCCAAAGCTATACATGTAGTTTAATAAGTCTAAACCCAAATCAAATAACTTTTCTTTGTCCTTATTTACTATAGTATCAGGCAATTCTAATTTAAATTCATTCTTATAATCTTCAACAACAATCTCTTTAACACTGGAATCTAAATTAAAATAAAGTGTTGCATTTTCTTTTATTTCGTTTTTTTCTGATTGAATTTCACCCTCTGCTTTCTTTATTGCAAAATCAAATGGAGCATATAAATTTTCAGATTGCCATGGTTTACCCTTTTCGAAATTGTATTTAAACTTGCCACTTTTAGGAAACAAATAAACAATTAAAAACGTGGTACTTATAAAAAGTATCAGTTTATAAGCAAGTGAATGATTTCTATAAAGGAAATTAATAAAGTCTTTCATTGTTTAGGTTCAAGTATTCAAATGTAATAAAAATAACAGCGAAAAGAGTGACTTATAATAAGTGAAACATTCTAAATTTTATTAAAAAATGATTAATTTTGCATCATTAAAAGTTAAACCCACAGAAAATGAGTAAAGAAGTTGTAATTGTATCTGCTGCTAGAACACCAATTGGTAGTTTTTTAGGCGCCTTATCTACGATAGCTGCACCGAAATTAGGAGCAATAGCTATTAAAGGTGCTTTAGATAAAATAAACTTAGACCCAAATTTAGTCCAAGAAGTTATTATGGGAAATGTAGTTCAGGCTGGAACTGGACAAGCTCCAGCAAGACAAGCAGCTATCTATGCAGGCATTCCAAATACGGTTCCTTGTTCTACGGTTAATAAAGTTTGTGCTTCTGGTATGAAAACTGTTATGCAAGCTGCTCAAGCAATTGCTTTAGGAGATGCTGATATTATTGTTGCTGGTGGTATGGAAAATATGAGTTTAATTCCTCATTATTTTCATGCAAGAACTGGCACTAAATTTGGACCAGCAACCTTACAAGATGGCATGCAAAAAGATGGCTTAGTTGATGCTTACGATAATAATGCGATGGGTGTTTGTGCTGATGCTTGTGCAACAGAATATAAGTTTTCTCGTGAAGACCAAGATGCTTTTGCTATACAATCTTATAAACGTTCAGCTGCAGCTTGGGAAGCTGGTAAATTTGATAATGAAGTAGTTCCTGTAGAAGTGCCTCAACGTCGTGGTGATGCTATAATAGTTTCAAAAGACGAAGAATTTTCAAACGTTAAAATAGAAAAAATACCAGCCTTACGTCCAGCTTTCACAAAAGAAGGAACCGTTACTGCTGCAAATGCTTCAACTATTAATGATGGAGCTGGTGCAATGGTATTAATGAGCAAAGAAAAAGCGATAGAATTAGGCCTTAAACCGTTAGCAACTATTAAAGGTTATGCTGATGCAGCACACGAACCAGAATGGTTTACAACTGCTCCTGCTAAAGCGCTACCTAAAGCTTTAGATAGGGCTGGCATTGCTATAAACGATGTAGAATATTTTGAATTCAACGAAGCTTTCTCAATAGTAGGTTTAGCAAATATGAAAATCTTAGGCCTTGACGATAGTAATGTAAATGTAAATGGTGGTGCCGTTTCTTTAGGTCATCCACTAGGTTGTTCTGGTGTTAGAATTTTAATTACTTTATTAAATGTTTTAGAACAAAACAATGCGAAAATTGGTGCAGCTGCCATTTGTAATGGTGGTGGTGGAGCTTCATCTGTTGTGATTGAAAGATACTAACCTGATATTTATTATTAATGCAATACGGAATTTGTAATTTAAGCATTGTTCCTTTAAGATTTGAACCAACTGATACTAGCGAGTTAGTTTCGCAAGTGTTGTATGGTGAGTATTTTAAAGTCCTTGAACAACGTAAGTCTTGGAGCAGAATCCGATTGGGTTTCGATAAATATGAAGGATGGGTAGACAACAAACAATATCTAGATATTTCTGAAGAACAATACAAAACAATCCATCACGAAACACCTATTCTTTCAACAGATTTAGTTGAATTTATTGAAGACACAAATAAACAACTATACACCATTCCTTTAGGAGCGACCTTAAATGGTTTATCTATATTAAACCATAGATATGATGGTCCTACTATTAATGAGCAAAAGCCTAAATCTAATATTATTACTTCGGCATTTTTATACTTAAATGCGCCATACCTATGGGGAGGAAAAACGCCTTTTGGTGTCGACTGTTCTGGTTTTACACAAATGGTTTATAAACTTAATGGTTATAAGCTTCTAAGAGATGCTTCTCAACAAGCAACACAAGGAGAACCTTTAAGTTTTATTGAAGAAAGTGAACCTGGCGATTTAGCCTTTTTTGATAATGATGAAGGAGGAATTGTTCATGTTGGCATCATTATGAAAGATAATTACATTATTCATGCGCATGGTAAAGTTAGAATTGACAGATTAGACCATTCAGGAATTTACAACCAAGAAAAAAGCATACATACTCATAAATTAAGAGTCATAAAAAAAGTGATATAAAAAAAGCCGCAAATTGCAGCTTTTTTTATATCTAATTTATCTTGTTTGTAATATTTTAATCTTCACTTAAAGAATCTACTGTGGCTTTTAAAGCATTAAATTTTTCTGTTTCGCCAGTAGCACTATAGATATTCATAAGTGTTTTAGCTGCATTAAGATTTGTTGGATCTGTTTTCATTACTGCTTCTAAGTATGGGATAGAATTCTTATATATCTCAGCACGTTGTAACTTTAATTCGTCATAGCGTTTATTATCTGCAGAAGAACTCCCAAGACTATTCATTTCTTTAATTAGTCCTTTTTCTTTTTCCAAAATCATAGCAGCCATATTAATCTGTGCGTTTGTATAATTTGGATCTAATTCAATAGCTTTATCGTAATATGTTTTAGCCAAATCAAAATCTCCAGATTCCTGTGTCATAACCCCTAAATTAAATTGCAATTCTGGATTGTTCGGATCTTTTAATGTTGCTTCTTTTAATAATTCCTTATACTTTTCATTGTCACCTAATTGAAAATGTAAATTAGCCTCAGATATTAACAAATTTAAATCTTCTGGATTAGCCTTTCTTGCTTTAAAAATTGCATTTAAAGCTTTTTCATTTTCACCTTTACTTTTGTAAATTGAAGCAATACTTGTCACAATTTCTTCTTGTTTAGATTCCGTGATGCGTTGTCCAGGTTTCAAATAATTTCCTCCTTTCATAGATATATCTCTCATAGATTTACTTTGAAAAACTTCTTCTTCTCCAGTTTCTTTATTAACTGCATAGAATTCAGTTTCAATACCTGTATAACCTAAATCGTCTAATTCTTCTAATAAAACTAATGCTCTATCGAACTCTTGAACTCCACTTGCGGTAACAGCAGCATAATAAAGGTATAAAGTGTCTTTGGTAGAAACTCTATAGGCATTTTCAAAATTCTTAGAAGACACACTATAATCTTTTAACTCATAAGCATCATTCCCTTTTTTAACAAAAGATTGAATCATATTGTTCTTTAATGCAGAAGATTCTTCTGTATAATCTCCTTGAACTAAACTCAAGCTTTCTAATGCTTTTGTTACATCATCATTACTAGCTGAACCATTTGCATATAATGCCTCTGCATTTAAATAATAAAATTGTGCTTTATATTTATCTTCCATAGAAGATAGCATTGGTTCGATTTGACTTAAAATAGATTTTGCTTCAGCAAAATTGTTGTCCTTAATTGCTTTTTCAGCTGACTTTAGTTCTTTTTTCTGTGCGAAACTAAAAGTTGTTACCAATACAGCTAAAGCAACTATAAATTGTTTTTTCATTGTTATTAATATTAAATTATACTTTTTTTATTCTTCTTCTTGGGAATTATCAATAGTTGTGCCATCTTCGTTTTTTGTAGTGTTTTCAATAGTTTCAATGTTTATCACATTACCATCTTCATCTAACTCTACTTCATCTTCATCATGCATTACTTTTGCAACAGCTGCAATAGAATCGTTTCCTTTTAAGTTAATAAGTTTCACACCTTGTGTTGCTCTACCCATAACTCTTAAATCTTCTACTGCCATTCTAATAGCAATTCCAGATTTGTTGATAATCATTAAATCATCACTATCTGTAACGTTTTTAATTGCTACTAAATTACCAGTCTTATCAGTAATAGAAATAGTTTTAACTCCTTTCCCTCCTCTATTGGTAATTCTATAATCCTCTAGACTTGAGCGCTTACCAAAGCCATTCTCAGAGACTACTAAGATATCACTTTCCATATCATCAACAGCTATCATACCTATTACTTCGTCTGTTTTCTCATCTTGAAGTCTAATACCTCTAACTCCTGAAGCATTTCTTCCCATTGGTCTTGTTTTTGCTTCTTCGAAACGAATGGCCTTACCAGATTTTAATGCCAACATAACCTGACTCTCGCCTGTAGTTAACTTTGCTTCTAATAAAATATCATCATCTTTTATTGTAATAGCATTAATTCCATTGGTTCTAGGTCTAGAATATTGTTCCAAAGATGTCTTTTTAACTTGACCTTTTTTAGTAGCCATAATTACGTAATGACTATTAATGTAATCTTCGTCTTTTAAATCTTGAGTACAGATGAAAGCTTTTACAGCATCGTCTTGTTCAATATTTATTAGGTTTTGAATAGCACGTCCTTTAGAGGTTTTACTTCCTTCTGGTATTTCGTAAACACGCATCCAGAAACATTTTCCTTTTTGCGTAAAGAATAACATGTATTGATGGTTTGTACCAACAAATAAATGTTCTAAGAAATCTTCGTTTCTTGTAGTTGAAGCTTTTTGTCCAACGCCTCCTCTATTTTGAGTTTTATATTCTTTAAGTGATGTCCGTTTTATATAACCTGCATGCGAAATAGTAATAACTACTTTTTCGTCTGGAATCATATCTTCAATACTTAAATCTCCACCAGCATATTCAATTAATGAACGACGTTCGTCTCCATATTTATGTTTAACTTCTTCTAGTTCAGTTTTAATGATTTCCATTCGACGTTCTTTTTTATCAAGAATGTCTTTTAAATCTTCAATAGTAATCATTAAAGCATCATATTCAGAACGTAATTTGTCTTGTTCTAATCCTGTTAATTGACGCAAACGCATTTCGACAATCGCTTTTGCTTGAATTTCTGAAAGCTCAAAACGTTCAATCAACTTTTCGCGTGCTTCATCTGCATTAGATGATGCACGAATAAGCGCAATAACTTCGTCAATATTATCTGATGCTATTATTAATCCTTCAAGAATATGAGCACGCTCTTCAGCTTTACGTAATTCGTAAGTGGTTCTTCTTACAACTACTTCGTGTCTATGTTCAACGAAATAATGAATAAGATCCTTAAGGTTTAGCATTTGTGGTCTACCGTTAACAAGTGCAATATTGTTGACACTAAAAGAAGATTGTAATGCAGTATATTTATAAAGCTTATTCAATACAATATTAGGAATGGCATCTCTTTTTAATACGTAAACAATACGCATTCCATTTCTATCTGATTCATCACGAATGGTAGCAATACCATCCATTTTCTTTTCGTTTACCAAATCAGCAGTTTTTTTAATCATGTCTGCTTTATTAACTTGGTAAGGAATTTCAGTAATTATAATACACTCTCTTCCTTGAACTTCTTCGATGTTAGCTTTACCACGCATAACAATTCGTCCACGACCAGTACGAAACGCTTCCTTAACACCATCGTATCCATAAATAGTTCCTCCTGTAGGAAAATCTGGAGCTTTAATATGTGTTATAAGCTCGTCAATTTCAATATCGTTATTATTAATGTAAGCAATAGTTCCATCTACAACCTCACTTAAATTGTGAGGCGGCATATTTGTAGCCATACCTACAGCAATACCTGAAGCTCCATTAACTAATAGACCTGGTATTCTGGTTGGCAAAACTGTTGGTTCTTGTAAGGTATCATCAAAATTCAGTTTATGATCTACTGTTTCCTTATCAATATCTGCAAGCATATCTTCAGCAATTTTACGCATACGTGCTTCTGTATAACGCATTGCTGCAGGACTATCTCCATCAATAGACCCAAAGTTCCCTTGTCCATCTACAAGCATATAACGCAAACTCCATTCTTGAGCCATACGTACCATTGCATCATATACTGATGTATCACCATGCGGATGATACTTACCTAAAACTTCTCCAACTATTCTTGCCGATTTTTTATGTGCTCCTGTTGCTCTAATACCAAGTTCATGCATTCCAAAAAGAACACGTCTATGAACTGGTTTTAAACCGTCTCTTACATCAGGTAATGCACGTGACACAATGACTGACATTGAATAATCAATGTAAGCCGATTTCATTTCATCTTCAATGTTAATTGGAATGAGTTTTTCTCCTTCTGCCATATATATTTTAATTAGTTTTTTTCAAGTTTTTCGAATCGTGCTAATATAATTATTTCAGTAGTTTTAGTAGGTGTTTCTTTATGGTTATTTGAAGTTTTTTATTAACAATTTCAAGCGTTTTTATTTAATAAGTAAGCTGTTAAATATTTTGATTTTATTAAGTTTTTTTTGTCTATTAGCATAAAACCTATATTTTGAGGTATGATTTTTGTTTTTAGTCATATGATTTTATTATTTTTAATAAAGAAAGGAACTAATATATGGATGATAATTTTTCACCAAGAGTAAAAGATGTTATTGCTTATAGCAAAGAAGAGGCATTACGTTTAGGTCATGATTTTATTGGTACTGAACACTTAATGCTTGGCTTGATACGTGATGGTAATGGCAAGGCAATAAACATACTAAATGCTTTAGAAATAGATTTAAATCATTTAAGACGCAAAGTAGAAATATTAAGTCCTGCAAATCCAAATGTATCGGTTGTTTCAAACGAAAAAAAGAACTTACATTTAACTAGACAAGCAGAACGTGCTTTAAAAACCACTTTTTTAGAAGCAAAATTATTTCAAAGTACTTCAATTAACACGGCACATTTACTCTTATGTATTTTAAGAAATGAGAATGATCCAACAACCAAGCTTTTAAATAAATTAAAAGTTGATTATGACAACGCTAAAGAACAATTTAAGCATATGATTACTAATGAAGACGATTATATAGAACCAAAAGCTGAATCTTTTCAAGATGATGATGAGGCAACATCTGGAGATGATGGCTCAAAAGAAAATTTATTTAATTCTCCTACTTCAAAAACTAATAAAAAATCCAAAACACCTGTTTTAGATAATTTTGGTCGAGATTTAACAGCTATGGCTGAAGAAGGCAAATTAGATCAAGTAGTTGGTCGTGAAAAAGAAATTGAAAGAGTTTCTCAAATCTTGAGTAGAAGAAAGAAAAACAATCCACTTTTAATTGGTGAACCAGGAGTTGGTAAATCTGCTATTGCAGAAGGTTTAGCAAATAGAATTGTAAAACGAAAAGTATCTCGTATTCTTTTTAACAAACGCGTTGTAACTCTTGATTTGGCTAGCTTGGTTGCTGGAACAAAATACAGAGGACAGTTTGAAGAACGTATGAAAGCTGTTATGAATGAATTAGAAAAGAATGATGACATTATTCTCTTTATAGACGAAATCCATACTATTGTAGGGGCTGGAGGAGCTACAGGAAGTTTAGATGCTTCAAACATGTTTAAACCTGCTTTAGCTCGAGGAGAGATTCAATGTGTTGGAGCTACTACTCTAGATGAATACAGACAATATATTGAAAAAGATGGTGCATTAGAGCGTCGTTTTCAAAAGGTTATCATTGAGCCAACTAGTGTTGAAGAAACTATTGAAATTCTTAACAACATTAAAGATAAATATGAAACCCATCATAATGTAGAATACACACCTGAAGCTATTGAAGCTTGTGTAAAATTAACCAATAGGTACATGACAGATCGATTCTTACCAGATAAAGCTATAGATGCTTTAGATGAAGCAGGTTCTCGTGTTCATATTAAAAACATCAATGTTCCTAAGAAAGTTTTAGAATTAGAAGAACAGTTAGAAGCTGTTAGAGAAACTAAAACTACAGTAGTTAAGAAACAAAAATATGAAGAAGCAGCTAAACTTAGAGACGACGAAAAACGACTTGAAAAAGAACTAGCTATTGCTCAAGAAAAATGGGATGAAGAAACCAAATTACATCGTGAAATTGTTTCAGAAGACAATGTTGCAGATGTGGTTTCAATGATGACAGGGATTCCAGTTAACAGAATTGCACAAACAGAAAGTAATAAACTAGCTCTTTTACCAGATTTAATAAAAGGAAAAGTTATTGGTCAAGATGAAGCTGTTGCAAAAGTTGTTAAAGCTATTCAGAGAAATAGAGCTGGACTTAAAGATCCAAACAAGCCAATTGGTTCGTTTATATTTTTAGGACAAACTGGTGTTGGTAAAACACAATTAGCAAAAGTCTTATCAAAGCAATTATTTGATAGTGAAGATTCACTAGTTAGAATTGATATGAGTGAGTACATGGAGAAATTTGCTATTTCTAGATTGGTTGGAGCTCCTCCAGGATATGTTGGTTATGAAGAAGGTGGACAATTAACTGAAAAAATTAGACGTAAACCTTATGCTGTTGTTTTACTTGATGAAATTGAAAAAGCACATCCAGATGTTTTTAATATGTTACTTCAAGTACTAGATGATGGTTATTTAACTGATAGTTTAGGTAGAAAAATTGACTTTAGAAATACCATTATTATTATGACTTCGAATATTGGTTCTAGAAAATTGAAAGATTTTGGAACAGGTGTTGGATTTGGCACAGCTTCACAAAAAGCACAAGAAGATGCCAATGCAAGAAGCGTGATAGAAAATGCTCTAAAGAAAGCATTTGCTCCAGAGTTTCTTAACAGAATTGACGATGTTGTTGTGTTTAATGCACTTGAAAGAGAAGATATTGATAAAATAATCGATATAGAATTAGAGCATTTAATTTTAAGAATTAAATCTCTTGGCTATACTTTAAAATTAAGTAAAAAAGCTAAAGATTATATTGCTGATAAAGGTTTTGATAAACAATATGGAGCTAGACCTTTAAAAAGAGCTATCCAAAAGTACATTGAAGATAAGTTAGCTGAAGAAATTATTAATTCTAATATTCAAGAAGGTGACATTATTACTATGGACTTGGATACCAAATCTAAAGAATTAACAATTAAAGTTGATAAGTCAAAAAATAAAACCGAATCTTAACGGTTAAACCTTATTAAACTGAAATACGTCATTAATTATTTTTAATGACGTATTTTATTTGTATATTATTCTATAATTAATTTATTATAATCTAATGTCAAATATTTTATCCTTTCCATTTGGCAAAGTCTCAATCCATGACAATTACTTGGTAGTTGTTATGAATGAAGGTATAACTGTAACTCCAGAATTTAACAGTGTCCTTGAAGATATAGCAAACACATATTTTCAAGATAAAAATTTTGTTTATATCACACATAGAATTAATTCTTACTCTGTAGACCCAAATATTTATTTTAAAACGTCAAAAATAAAAAACCTCATAGGTTTTGCTGTTGTGTTTGGAGATAAGATCTATAGAGATAATATTTCTTTAGAAAAGACATTTTTCTCTAAGCCGTTTAACAGTTTTAATAGTCTTGAACCAGCAATAGAATGGACAATAAAACTATGTGATGAAGTTGGTTAAATCACTTCATTCACATCTATTGTCAAAGAATCAATAAAATTAATAGACGCTTCAATATCTTTATACAATTCTCTATCGAAAGCTACAAAAGTAATTTCAGTTCTATAAACACTTAAAAAAGATTCTATAAAATCTGAAGATTTTAAAGGTTCCCTCAAACTTAATGCTTGAGATGCATTAAACAGTTCGATAGCCAATACACGTTTTACATTTTCTACTAACCTAAATGCTTGTGTAGCAGCATTTGCTCCCATACTTACATGATCTTCCTGTCCATTACTTGAAACAATACTATCTATACTTGCAGGTGTTGCCAATTGCTTATTAGCACTCACAATACTAGCAGCTGTGTATTGTGGAATCATAAACCCAGAATTCAAACCTGGACTATCAACCAAGAAAGCTGGCAAACCTCTTAGACCTGAAACCAATTGAAACACGCGACGTTCAGAAATATTTCCAAATTCTGCCATAGCTATCTTTAAATAATCTAATGCTAATGCCAATGGCTGACCATGAAAATTTCCACCTGAAATAATTTCATCTTCATTAGAGAAGATATTTGGATTGTCTGTCACCGAATTAATTTCAGTAATAAACGTTTTTTCAACAAATGCCAAAGTATCTTTTGATGCTCCATGTACTTGAGGCATACACCTAAAAGAATATGGATCCTGAACATGTACTTTTTCTTGCTTTATTAACTGGCTTCCATCCAGAAACTCTCTAATACGTTCAGCAGTTTTAATTTGCCCATTATGTGGTCTAACTAAATGAACCAATTCATTAAAAGGTTCTATTCTACCATCAAAAGCATCTAATGAAATACTACCTATTAAATCGGCTAAATATGACAATTTATAAGATTCTAACAATAAATAGACTCCATAGGCACTCATAAATTGTGTACCATTTAAAAGCGCTAATCCTTCTTTTGATTGCATAATAATTGGCTCCCAATTAAACTCCCTTAAAATATCTTCACCAGAATAAATTTGTTTATTATAAACAACTTCACCTTTACCAATTAAAGGTAAAGCCAAATGAGCTAATGGAGCCAAATCTCCTGATGCTCCTAAAGAGCCTTGCGTATAAACTATTGGCAATATATTATTGTTATAAAAATCAATTAAACGTTCAACCGTTTGCAATTGCACACCACTATGTCCATAACTTAAAGATTGAATTTTAAGCAACAACATTAATTTTACAACTTTTTCTGGCACCAAATCACCTGAACCACAAGCATGAGACATCATCAAATTTTCTTGTAATTTAGTCAGGTTTTCTTTTGAAATTTTGACATTATATAACGAACCGAAACCTGTATTAATACCATATATAGGTTTGTCTTGATTTTTTAATTTTTCGTTTAAATATGTTCTACAGTTTTGAATTTTAACTATCGCATTTTCAGATAGTTTGATGTTTTTTTCTTCAAATATGATGCTGTGAAGCACTTTTAAATCTAATGCTTTAGTAGATATATAATGAATATTGTCCATAGTGTATTTTATTGAATCCAAAATTCAACATTATAAAGTTTTTATGCAAACATTTGTTAATAATTAATGGAATTGATAAAATATCTAAATTATCTCTTATTTTTGATAAAATATTTAAAATCAAACAATGAAAAAAATTCTATTTCTATTCAGCTTGATTGCTGTATTTTCTTGTAAAGAAGAAGAAAAACCTAAAGATTACGTAACGCTTTCTGGTAAGATAACTAATCAAAGTAGTGATACAATAGTTATAAGAACTCGCGATTATTCAAAAACAATTAAAGTGAATTCTGATGGCTCTTTTAGTGATACTTTAAAAGTTGAAACTGGAGTTTATAACCTTTTTGATGGTAATGAAAGTACATCTATTTTCTTAAAAAGTGGATTTGATATTAACATGACATTAGACACTAAAGAATTTGACGAAACTGTTAAATACACTGGTATTGGTTCAGAACACAGCAATTTCTTAGCTGAAAAATCAATAAAAGAAGAAGCTGTTTTAGATATGGATAAACTATCTGAAATTACAGAAATAGAAGATCTTGAAAAAGCGCTTGAAGGTGTTAAATCTGAATTATCAGAATATTACGATTCAAAAACTGGTATTGATTCTTCTTTAACTAATAGTGCTAAAAAAGATTTAGAGCCAATGATTAAGTTTTATAAAGGCTATATAGCTGATGCCATAAACTTAAAAAAAGAATTACCAGAAGGTGCTCCTTCTCCAACCTTTGTTGATTATGAAAATGTTGATGGAACCACAACTTCTCTTGAAGATTTAAAAGGTAAATACACATACATTGATGTTTGGGCTACTTGGTGTGGACCTTGTAAAGCTGAGATTCCTTCATTAAAAGTCCTTGAAAAAGAATATCATGAAAAAAATATTCAATTTGTAAGTCTTTCTGTGGATGATGATAGGTCTCATGGTGGCTCTTGGGATCAAGCACGTGAAGATTGGAAAACAATGATTGCTGATAAAGAACTTGGAGGCATTCAATTATTTGCTCCAAAAGGTTGGCAGTCTCAATTTGTAAGAGATTATAAAATTAATGGCATTCCAAGATTTATTTTAATCGATCCTAATGGAAATGTCGTATCTCCTGATGCTCCTAGACCATCTAGCGAAAAATTAGTAGAATTATTTAATTCTTTAAGTATATAATAATATATGTTTATAAAAAAAGAGCCACTCAATTTGAGTGGCTTTTTTTAGTTCTTTTCTTTTGTGTTCACTTCTTGTTTTGGTGGTTCTGGTTGTTGAAATAAATCCAAGTAAGCATCACTTAAACATTCTATTACATGACTTGCTATTAAACTTTGATAACCAGTATTTTCTACTGCAATATCTGCCGATTTACCATGTAAATACACACCAAAAATAGCTGCAACCAATGGATTGTAACCTTGCGCTATTAAACCAGTAATAATTCCAGTTAAAACGTCTCCAGTTCCTGCTGTTGATAATCCAGGATTTCCAGTTGAATTAACATATAACTGATCTTCCAAAACTGTAATTGTATGAGCGCCTTTAATAACTACAATAACCTTATGCTTTTTAGAAAACTCTTTAACTTTATCTAATTTTTCGAAATCGTTTTTCCATGTTCCTATTAATCGTTCTAATTCTTTTGGATGTGGTGTTAAAACAGTTCCTTCCGGAAGATATTTTAATAGGTTTTTCTTTTTAGATAAAATATTAATTCCATCAGCATCAATTACTAAAGGTGCTTTGTTTTTCTTTAAGAAATCCTCAAAAGCTTCAATAGTCTTGGCATCTGTACCAAATCCAACTCCTATTCCAATAGCAGTTGGCGAGATTTCGAATTTTATTTTAGTTACTACCTTTTCATCTAAATCTGTAATTACCATAGCTTCAGGAAAAGCAGATTGAATGGCGTGATAGCCACAATTTGGAACATAAGACGTTATTAATCCTGCTCCTGAAACCAAAGCTGCACGACTTGCTAAGGTTACTGCTCCAATTTTCCCATAACTTCCTCCAATAACCATGGCATGACCAAAATCTCCTTTGTTAGAAAACTTATTTCTTGGCATATAAATAGGAATCACCTCTTGTTTACCTATTAGTTCTGCTTGAGTTTTTGCTTCCATTAAAAAAGCTCTATCAATTCCAATATCTAAAACCTCCCATTGAATAGAGTATTTTGCAGTATCTGGCAATAAGAACACCAATTTTGGCGATTGAAAGCTTAAAGTATGATTAGCCCAAACTACGCCATTCTCATCTTCAGGCACTTGATTTGTATGCAAACCTGAAGGAATATCAACAGATAGCGTAAATGCTTTTGAAGCTCTAAAGTGTTGAAACAATTCTTTTACCCAATCATCTATACCTCTATTTAATCCGATTCCAAAAACTGCATCAATAATAATATCGTCAACTCCAATTTCAGGAAACTCTTCATTATTATTTAAAAGTTTTGGCCACTCTTTTGTTACATGCTTAATATTATCGTAATTAACTAAAAAGTCTTTAGACCTCTTGTCGCTATAATTTACTATATATGCATGCACATTATAACCATGAATTACTAAATGTCTGGCAATAACCAGACCATCTCCTCCATTATTACCAATGCCACAGAACACATGAACTGGCACTTGAGCTCCTTGCATTCTTAAATGAAGCCAATTAAATATTTGCAATCCTGCACGTTCCATTAATTCTGTTGATGTAATATTCTGTATTTCGGCTGTTAATCTATCTCCTTCGTATACTTGCTCTTTAGATAATATTTTCATTTACTTAAATTCTTTTTATGATGTAGAATAAATTGATATGCATTAAAAAAATACCAATTGATTTGTTATTTCAGTAAAAATAATACTTTTGATAGCATAATAGTAACTATTCTTTTTCTAATGACTACAATTATTAAAGCGACAATTGAAGACAGTGAACGTCTTGTAAAATTGGGAAAGCAAACGTTTATAGAATCTCATGGTAAGAGTGCTTCTATAAATGACATTAATAATTATGTGGAATCGAAATTCTCAAACCATGTCTTTGATGCTGAATTGAGAGATTCAAATAACGTATATCATATTCTGTTTCAAAACAATAAGCCAATTGGTTACTCTAAAATAATTTATAATGTAGCACAAGATAATGTGCACTTTAAAAATGTTACGAAATTGGAAAGACTCTATGTTTTACAAGAATTTCATCATTTAAAATTAGGACTCGAACTTTTTAATTTTATTGCTCGAAAATCAAAAAACAAGCAGCAATCTGGTATGTGGTTATACACTTGGACAGAAAACCATAAAGCCATAAAATTTTATAAAAAAGCAGGTTTTAAAATCATAGGAAAGTACGATTTTACAATCTCGAAAACCCATTCAAACCCAAACCATCAGATGCTTTTGGAGTATGAACCTGACCAGGCATTGTAAATAAAATAGATTAACTTCGTTTACACTATATATAAATCATTGAAACGGATTTATATATTTACGAAACGAAACTCAAAAAAATCTAAGCTATAAATTAAATATTCTAGTTGGAACGTAGTTTTGCAAGCACATTATTTTGGGATTACTTTTAACACCTTTTTTTTATTTGAGCTTTCAATAACAATAAATTGCAACTCATCTTTATTTAACTCTAATTGAATAGGTACAGATTCATGTATTTGATGACGGTTTTTATATATTCTCCTTCCATTAATATCAAAAACACTTATAGTAGCTAACGCATTAATTCCTTGAACAACTAGCTGATCTTTAAAATAATACGCATTCAAGTTATTAGATAGAAAACCTGAATCACTTAATGTTTCACTACAACCTGGTAAAGTAATATATCCTGTAAATGTAATGTCATCCTTGCATTCTGCATCAATAATAAGTCCATCTCCATAACCTTCATCAGAATTGCAAGCAGTATTGCTAACATAAAGCCCAACAAAATGGAATTCATCTGCTACTGTTAATCCAAGATCTTCCCAATTAAAATCGAATTGATAAAACCCTTGTGTACTTGATATTAAGGTAGAGTTAACAGAAGTTATAAAATTTAATTCTCCTGCTCCTACTGTGCCAGTATTTGGTATTGACCACAAGCCTCCGAAATTTACATCTATTGCCACAGCATAAGAGGCTTCAAATCCAGGTGGGAAACTAATAATATTTCCGTTACCATACTCATTACTATTTGAGATTGCTATTCTATAATTGTCTGCATTATCATCTATTGTCAAACCAATTTCATTATGTCCTGGTGCACCTGTATCAATATACAAAACTAAAATGTCGTTCATTTCATTAGAACTAGTAGACATTCCAAAAAGAATAGGGTTGCTGCCATCTCCACCAAAAAAAAAGTGTCCTTCACCTACAGCTCCTCCAAATCCTGAATTTCCGTTTGCTTCACATGGTGGTGGTGGAATTTGTGAATGAATATTACTAGATATAAACAGAGCTAAAATTATCAGTCCTTTATTTCCTAGTATAATATTATTTCTCTGAGATAATAGTTGCTGGTATATTTTAAGGATAGTTTCCATAATTGACAGATGTTAGTTTTTTTAAAGTTACTGATTTTAAAATTCTTGACAATTTAAAATTAAAAAAGGTCATGAATTTATTCATAAGTATAGCATTAAAATATCTAAAACCCATTCAAACCCAAACCATCAGATGCTTTTGGAGTAAGAACCTGACTAGACATTGTAAATAAAATAGATTAACTTCGATTCACTATATATAAATCACTTGTGCTGAACGTAATAAAACAGATTCATATATGTACGAAATGAAACTCCAGAAAAAACTAAGTTTTAAAAATACACTCTAAAAAAATCTGTCAAAAATTTATTAATCCAAGCTCGGCAATGCAAAATCATCTAAAGCACTTTTTTCTTTCATCAATGCTTCAATCTCTTCAGATTTACGTGGCGCTTCACCAGACAGATTTACTGGTCCATTTTCAGTAATTAAAATATCGTCTTCAATTCTAACAGCAATTCCCCACCATTTTTCATCGCAATCGCTTCCATCAGGAATATAAATTCCTGGTTCTACAGTAATCACCATGTTTGGCTCGAAAGTGCCATATAAACCTGGATCATGTACATCTAATCCTAAGTAATGAGACGTGCCATGTGGAAAATATTTTCTAGATTCTTCATCACTTTTAATAAGGCCTAATTCTATTAATCTCTCGTTGATTACTTTTCTACTAGCAGCATCTGTAGCTCCATAAGCATTACCAACAGTGGCTGCAGCAATTCCAGCTTCTTGAGATTCGTAAACAATATCATAGATAATTTTTTGCTCTTTAGTAAATTTTCCGTTTGCAGGAATGGTTCTAGTAACATCAGCTGTATAGCCATGATACTCGGCTCCTAAATCCATTAAAACCATATCGTTTTCCACCTTCATTTTGGTGTTTTCTATATAATGTAACACACAACCATTATTTCCTGCACCAACAATACTTGGATACCCTTCATATTCGCTGCCATATTTTTTATACACATATTCATGCACACCTTGAATCTCAGTTTCAGACATATTTGGATGCATAGCTTTCATTATTTCACGTTGTCCCATAGCCGAAATACGAATAGCTTTAGTAAGCAACACCATTTCTTCTTCCGTTTTAATTTGTCTTAAACCACCCATTATGGTAGATAAAGTGCTCGTGTCTAAATTAGTTTTAGGTGTCTCCTGCTCAATTTTAATAATTTGTTGCTTCAGTTCAATACGTGTATTATTATCTGTGGTACTTACATACTCCGAAATTATTTTATCTTCTTTCAAATCCGGATAATATTCTAATGCTCTACCAAGAGTTTGAGCCACATTAGCACTATTTTCTATTTCAGTAGCTTTAATCATCTCGTAAGCACGTAATTTCATTGGATTTGGAATAGCATCTACACTATAATTTGCTTGAGTTTTAAAGGTTTCAATTAGGTTGTATAAATTAGCTTGATCCCTCTTAGAATCTCTATAATCATTTTCGAAATTAACAAACATCACTTTGCTGAAAGAACTATAATCTATCCCAGAATTACTAAAATCACTTCCATTATAAGCCATTACAAAGCCCAAATCATTTTTTGCTCCTTCTGTTCCTAAACGTCTTCCATTCCACTGTTCTGCTTGAGCATCTCTCTCTTGAACATATAAAATTTCGTTATAACTTTTTCCTTCTGCATTGGTTTGTTCATCTGAAAAAATAACAAGCACAGAATTTGGTTCTTTATAACCTGTTAGATAATAAAAATTAGGGTCTTGATGATAGACATAATCCACATCGTTTGCTCTATTTCTCACTGGATTTGCAAATAATACTGCCACACTATTTTCAGGCATTTTTTCTCTAAAAGCATCTCTTCTACTTTTATGAAAATCTGAATCTAAATAATCGGTTGGAAGTCCATCTTGTGCAAAAATGCACATAGAAAATAAAAAAAGGCAAAGTGTTGTTAATTGTAATTTCATGTTAGTGTGTTTTATAAGGAACTAAAATAAATGTTTATATATTGTTATAATACAAATTTTAAAAAATTAACAAATTTTTAATCAACAGACTACTAAAAAGAAACAGATATTTTTTGATACTTTTGTCTATCAAAATTTGAAAGACCATAAATATGAAAAACACTGCATTATCATCTACACACGAAGCGCTTGGAGCAAAAATGGTTCCTTTTGCTGGTTATAATATGCCAGTTCAATACGAAGGTGTCAACATTGAACACGAAACTGTTAGAAAGGCTGTTGGTGTTTTTGATGTGTCTCACATGGGAGAATTTTTAATTGAAGGACCTCAAGCACTGGAATTAATTCAAAAAGTTTCTAGTAACGATGCTAATAAATTAACTGTTGGTAAAGCACAATACAGCTATTTACCAAATGATGATGGTGGTATTGTAGACGATTTAATAGTGTATCGTGTTAAAGAAGAAACTTATTTATTGGTAGTAAATGCTAGTAATATAGAAAAAGACTGGAATTGGATTTCATCTAAAAACAATGTTGGTGCAACCATGCGTGATTTAAGTGAAGAGTATTCACTTCTAGCTATTCAAGGACCAAAAGCTGTTGAAGCAATGCAAAATTTAACAAGTCATGATTTATCTGAAATTAATTTCTACAATTTTATTGTTGGCGATTTTGCAGGTATCGAGCATGTAATTATTTCTGCAACTGGTTACACTGGAAGTGGTGGTTTTGAAATTTACTGTAAGAATACCGATGTAAAACAAGTTTGGGATAAAGTATTAGAAGCTGGAGCAGATTTCGGTATTAAACCAATTGGTCTGGCTGCTAGAGATACACTGCGTTTAGAAATGGGATATTGCCTTTATGGAAACGATATAGATGATACCACTTCTCCTTTTGAAGCTGGTTTAGGTTGGGTTACAAAATTCACCAAAGAATTTACTAATTCTAAAGCATTAGAAGCTGAAAAAGCTCGTGGTGTAGAAAACAAATTGGTTGCTTTTAAATTAGACGATCGTGGTGTACCACGTCAAGGTTATGATATTGTTGATGGTCAAGGAAAGAAAATTGGATATGTGTCTTCTGGCACCATGTCTCCTTCTTTAAGCATTGGTATTGGTTTAGGTTATGTACCAAAAGTTTTTGCTACTGTCGATAGTAAAATTAACATTCAAATTAGAAAAAATGCTATTCCAGCTACTGTTATTAAACTTCCTTTCTATAAAAGTTAATCGCATATTTGTGACCTAGATTTTTAATGAAGGAAGTTAATAATAAACATCGTGTATTGATTTTAGGTGCTAGTGGCTTTTTAGGTCATGCCATTTACAAAGAGCTCTGCTCCTATTTTAAAACCTTTGGAACTTATAATACAGAAAATCCATTATTTGAAAAGAACAAACATTTTTTTCATTACAATGTTGAAGAAGACGATGTTTTCGACATTTTAGAAGCTGTAAAACCAACTATTATTATTTCTTCTTTAAGAGGTGATTTTTCTTCACAAGTGATTGCTCATTCTCATATTTGCGATTATTTGAAATTTCATCGTGAATGTAAACTCCTTTATCTTTCTTCTGCTAACGTTTTCGATGGTTATAGTAAATATCCAAGTTACGAGCAGGACAAAACATTAAGTCATAGTGTATATGGGCATTTCAAAATCAAAATTGAAAACATGCTCATGCGTTTACCAAAAAGGCAAATAGCTATTATTAGGTTGCCTATGGTTTTTGGAGTACAATCTCCACGAATTCAAGAAATAAAAGAGTTCCTTAAAACAAAAGAGCCTATTGAAGTGTTTCCTAATTTGGTAATGAATGTCACATCAGATTCAAAAGTAATAGTACAAATACACTACATTATTAATAGAAATAAAACAGGTGTTTTCCATTTAGGAAGTAATGACTTAGTACATCATGATGAGTTTATTGAAGATCTTATTAATACTTTAGGTAATTTTCAACCCATCTTTAAACAAGTATATACTACTAACAACGAACGCTATTTGGCTGTTTTACCTAAATACAATGTGCTTCCAAAACATTTACAAGTAACAAGTCAAGACATCATTTCAGAACTCTTGGTTGTATAGTTGACTTTAACATATAAATTGTTTAAATTTAATTACACATAAAAACGAACAACATGAGTAAGTTAACAGAACAAGACATAGAAAAAAAATTATTGCGTTTTCCAGATTGGGAATATTTTGAAAATGCCCTTCATGCTGAATTTGAATTCGATAATTTTAGAGATTGTTTTAGTGCTATGAGTCGCATTGCTTTCGAATGTGAAGCACTTAACCACCATCCAGAATGGACAAATACATATAATATTTTATCCATCTCATTATATACACATGATGCTCAAGGCATCACTAATAAAGATTTCAAGTTAGCAGAAGCTATAGAAATGATTGTTGAAGTTCAAGAATAGTTTTCATTTGTATAATTTGAGAATTTTCTTCAAACAATCAGTCTCTGTTATCTAATTTTTTTAAATTTGTGATGCAAATAAATTATTAAATAATATTTCCACCATAGTGGAAACTTAAAATAAATTTTTTTAAATGGGAAGAGCTTTTGAATTTCGTAAAGCACGTAAAATGAAACGTTGGTCTGCAATGAGCAAAGCCTTTACACGTATTGGTAAAGACATTGTTATGGCAGTAAAAGAAGGTGGTCCTGATCCTGATAGTAACTCTAGATTACGAGCAGTTATACAGAACGCCAAAGCTGTAAACATGCCTAAGGACAATGTTGAACGCGCCATTAAAAAAGCAAGTGATAAAAGCCTAGGCGATTTTAAAGAAGTTATTTTTGAAGGTTATGCGCCACATGGCATTGCAGTTTTAGTAGAAACTGCCACAGATAATAACACAAGAACTGTTGCAAATGTTCGTAGTTATTTTAATAAATGCGATGGCAGCTTAGGCACCTCAGGTTCTGTAGTTTTTATGTTCGATCATACCTGTAATTTTAGAATTCCAAACGAAGGCTTAGACCCAGAAGAATTAGAATTAGAGTTTATAGATTTTGGTGCTGAAGAAGTCTTTGTAGATGACGATGGCATATTAATTTATGCGCCTTTTGAAAGTTTTGGAGCTATTCAAGCTGAATTAGAATCTCGTGAGATAGAAATTTTATCTTCAGGATTTGAACGTATTCCACAAGTGACTAAAAAATTAACTCCTGATGAAGCTGCAGATGTTGAAAAACTTCTTGAAAAATTAGAAGAAGATGATGATGTACAGAACGTATATCATACTATGGAGGAAAGTTCTGAAAATTAATTAAAACCTGCTTTTGAAGTACTTTAAACCATTTATAATTTCATTTTTGCTTTCTTGTTTTGTTCCAACAATTGCATTAGGACAAGGTTCTAAAAAGAAGGTGAAATATGCAGATGCCAGAGGAATTTATATCTCTGAAAAAAAATTCAATGAATGTTTAATAGCAGGATATCCCACACAAACTATTGTAGAAGATAGAATTACTGTACATTTTCTTAGCCAAAACTTTATAAAAGGTAAATTGACTCAAACAGAAAACGAACAAGTTCGGTTAATGATTGAAAAGATTATTGGCAAGGACATAGATAGAAATAAAGTCATTAGTATTCATTTATATAAAAAAAATGATAAAAATCTACAGCACGATATTAAATACAAGAGATATTGGAAATGGGTCAAGAAAAACCCAAGCAGAATTGAAGGTTATTTAATTGGAAATAAGGATTCTGGGATTATTCCAAGCCCTGAAAAACATGTGTATGTTGACTCTTACAATTTTTTTTATAATACGTTTTTTGGTAATTCTGAATTAGATTATAATCATATAATTTTTAAAACAGATGGTACTTACAAACTGTACCATGGGAATTATGACAATTTAGGTGTTATAGATGGAGCTTTCTAAAAATAATTTCATAAATATTTCTAAAAATCCTAAACAGTTTGTTTGGGATTTTTAACCTTTATACGTAACAATTCTATTTGTTAATCGTTTTAAAAAATAAAACACATGTTTAAAACATATCTAACCATTTCATTTTTTATTAGTTTCATTTATTTTGGTTATTCACAGCAAGTATCAGGTAAAGTAGTTTCTAAAACTAGTAACCCTATTCCTTATGCGACCATTCAAATTGGACCTAATTATGGTGTGATTACAAACGAAGAAGGCCATTTTTCCATAGAAACAAAAGGTTTTAAAGCATCAGATTCTGTTTACATATCTTGTTTAGGTTTCGAAAAAACTGGTATGCAGCTTCAAGAGTTTTCTTCTAAAGAATATAAACTTACAGAACAACTAAATGAACTTCATGAGGTTTACTTAACTAATAAACCTATGACATTAGATTCTATTATGTATTATGTAAATAGAAACTTGAAAAAAAATTACAAAAACAATTTAATCACCTATGATATTTTTAGCAGAAGAACTGAATACATAGTTGGAAAAGATGCCGATTTTGAAATAGATAAATCTACTGGATTTAAGAAGAAACAGTTGGAAGCATTTAATAAAGATTTTGACGATTTAGAAAAATCTTTATTAAATAACAAATCTAAGCAATACACCGAGTTTGTTGGTACATTAAATATTAAAGACCAAAAAACATCTAAGCTAGAAGTAGATAAGGCCATACGTTTACTGGATGAACGCAACAACCAATCTGTTGAAAATCTTACCGAGAAAGCTAAAGACATTGTTCTTAAACACTTAGATAAAGACAAAATATATACCGTAAAGTCTGGGTTGTTTAAAATGTCTGATTCTGTGTCATTAGACAATGATAATGATAATAACAAAATGGAAGACACTCTAAATTCGTTAAAGTTTATAAGAAACATGGTTCAGAACATGATTAACAGTCATGGGTTTTCCTCAAATACCATTTTAAATTTTATTACAGACACCAGAAAGTATAAATATGAAATTAAGGATATTACTTTTATTGGGTCTGAAATGGTATATGTAATATCTTATGCACCAAAAAGAGGTTCGGCTGATTTTGAAGGCACTTTTTACGTTTCTAATGAAACATTTGCCATTTTAAAAGCAGATTATAAGTTTGCTAAAGGTCGTATTGGGGAGAAATTCAATTTAAAACTGGTATTAGGTGTAAAATACATAGAGCAAAACAAAAAAGGTTTTGTTATTTATAAAAAACATGAAGATGGTTTTTATTATCCAAACTACATGACAGATCAATTAGATAGATATTTTTATGTAGATAGACCTATTAAATTTAAAGACAATAACAGTAGCGAAAAAGTTGCATTCGATTTTAAAATTGAAGGTGTTTTTAAAGAAAAGAATGAGATCTTGATTATGGACAAAAAAGATGTTTTACCTTCAGAATATAATGCAACAGTAGAAAAACGAAAAATAGAATATGAAACACTAAGTGCATTCGATCCAAATTACTGGAAAGATTACAATGTTTTAGAACCTTTAAAAGAAATGAGAGAGTTTAAAGTTGAATATTAATACCAACTAGTTTTATAAAAAACCAAAAAGCTACTTAAATTAAGTAGCTTTTTTTTATTAGCAAATGTTTCTTTTTAGGGACAAAAGTTTACTGTATGTTTCATTTACTAACCTAGTTTATTATGTTCAAAATGTATGCCAAATGTTTATGAATATTCAGGTATTTTACCAACCACACCTTCGAAATATTGTTTCATAAATTTAAAATCGGCTTCCATATTATCTGTTGTATAAAATGGTTCAGAAATTTTATTCTGTTTGTTTTTAAAATCAAAAGTAAACATGATAATTGGCACTTTAGCAGTTTTGGCTATATAATAAAACCCTGTTCGCCACTCTTCTACTTTCTTGCGTGTACCTTCTGGAGCTAATGCCAATCTAAACTCATCATTCTCATCAAATAACTTTGCTATAGCTTCTACTTTATTTTGACCTGGTGTTCTGTCAACTGGTCTTCCTCCAATTGCTTTAAAATAATACCCAAATGGCCAAACAAATAATTCTTTTTTTCCTATAAAATTAGATTTAATACCAATAACTTTTCTTAACAACAATCCAATATAAAAGTCATGCCAACTTGTATGCGGCAATGCTATTAAAACAGCCTTTTTTACTGTATCTTTAGACATAGTAGTGTTTCCAACTACCTTCCAACCCATAAGTTTAAAATAAATATATTTGGCAAGCTTTTGCATATTACATTTTAAGATAGAGTTCTTTTAATTTGCCTCTTGTAATTGTTTTCTTCCATTGTTTCCCTAAAGCATTTTCCCAGAGAGGTTCTAAACTTAAAGCGACATCAATCATGATGTCAAATTCTTTATCAGATAGGTCTGCACAAATCCCTTGAGGAATCGTTATATTATGTTTTTTACGCATGGCTTTATACATAGCTACACCTTTTGGGTAATATGCTTCTAAATGTTCAAACACAATACAATTGCCTACACCATGTTTTATTCCAAGAAGATAACCTAACCCATAACTCATGGCATGCGCTACGCCTACTTGAGAATAGGCAATACTCATGCCTCCATGCCAAGAAGCCATCATTAACTTATCTTCAGATTCATCTTTAGTTAAAGTATCGCTTAAAAAAATCTCTTTGCATAATTCTAATGCCTTTTCCCCATAACTTTGACTAAATGAGTTTAAATAAGTGCCATTTAAAGACTCTATACAATGAACATAACAATCCATACCAGTATAAAACCATTGGTCTTTTGGAACATCTTTAGTTAATTCTGGGTCTAAAAACACTTGATCGAAAGGAGTGAAATCGCTATTAATTCCTAATTTTCTTTCTGGTCCAGTTAAAATAGTAGTTCGAGATACTTCTGCTCCAGTTCCAGAAATTGTAGGAACACCAACATGATAAATAGCTGGATGCTTTACTAAATCCCAACCTTGATAGTCTTTAGATTCGCCATCATTAGTAATCATAATTGAAACTGCTTTTGCCAGATCCATAATGGTTCCACCTCCAATTCCAATAATTCCTGAAGGACGCTCTTTATAAGTAAGAATAATTTCTTCGACTAATTCGTCGACTTGAGAGGTCTTTGGTTCTTCGTTTGCTGAAATGTAATAAATTTTATCATCGTATGATAAAGGAATTCTAGAGGTTAGCCACGATTTTCCTTTAAACACGTCGTCAACAATATAAATAAATGGTGCTTTAGTATTTAATCTTTTAGGTGCTAAAATATCTCCTAATTGATTAAAACAGCCACGTCCAAAAACGACTTTGGACACCATTGGGAAATTTTTATAACTCATGTATTTATAATAACTATTCTATTTTTATCAATTCAATAATGGTAAAATATCTAATAAACTATTTACCGTTTTATATGTTTTACCATTAGTTTCACTCGCTTCCACTTGTTCGTGTGTCCAGGTAGTATGAAAAGGAACATGAATGGCATGTGCTTTAATATTAACTAAAGGTAATACATCAGATTTTAACGAATTTCCTATCATTAAAAATTCTGAAGGTTTAATATCTAAATGATTTAAAAGTTTTGAATAATTTACTTCTTGCTTATCGCTTAAAACTTCTATATGATGAAAATAATTTAATAGACCAGATTTTTCTAATTTTCGTTCTTGATCTAACAAATCGCCTTTAGTAGCTAAAATTAATCTATACTTTTTTGAAAGTGCTTTTAATACAACTTCAACACTATCAAGTAATTCGACAGGTTTATTAATCATGTCTTTACCAATATCTAAAATAGCTTGAATGGTTTTATTAGACACATTATTATTAGATAATTCCAGAGACATTTCTACCATAGACAAAATAAAGCCCTTTACTCCATAACCATAAAGTGGTAAGTTTTTCATTTCCATCTTAAATAGCTCCTGATCTATTTTATTCAATGTTTCATATTGTTCTAACAATTTAGCAAATGTAACTTCAGCATCACGAAAATACGTTTCGTTTACCCAAAGAGTGTCATCTGCATCAAAGCCAATAACTTTTATATTTTTGTATTCTTTAATCAATTTTTATTCTATTCTGAATCTTATTTCCAAAGTTTTTTAGCTCGTTCTAAATCTTCAGGTGTATCTATTTCTACGCCTTGGATATTTGTCTCAACCATTTTTATTTTCTTACTATACTCTAAATAGCGAATACATTCAATTTTTTCTGATGCTTCTAAAGAAAGCATTGGCAATCTATAAAAGTCCAACAAAGCTTCCTTCCTAAAAGCATAAACTCCTTTGTGTTTATGATACTTAACATCTATAGACTCATCTCTTGGATATGGAATTGGACTTCGAGAAAAATAAAGAGCAAAGTTGTTTTTATCTACTATAACTTTTACAGTATTCGGGTTTTTAATTTCATCCCAATCTGTAATATGAACCATTAACGATGCTAAATCGATTTCTTTATCAACATCATTCTTAAAAACATGAATCAGTTTTTCTAAAGAAGAAACTTCTGTAAATGGCTCATCTCCTTGTACATTCACTACGATATCGATATCCATAAACTCAACTGCTTCAGCAATCCTGTCACTCCCACATTCGTGTTCTTTTTTACTCATGATGGCTTTACCTCCATGATTTACAATTTCATCGAAAATAATCTGACTATCAGTTACAACAAAAACATCGTCAAACAACTTGGTTTTTACTGTCGCTTCATAAGTTCTTCTAATAACCGATTTTCCCTCCAAATCTTGCATGAGTTTGCCTGGAAAACGTGATGCACTATATCGTGCAGGTATCATGGAGATTATTTTCATCTAGAATTTTATAATGTAAATTCAAAAATAGGATTTTTTAATAGAAAAATTAAGCTTTAGCTGTTTTAAACTTTCTATAAAACTTAAAAACTACAAAACAGATAACACAAACCAAAATAATAGCTACAATTGGTAAAAAGATAGAAACAATTGATAAAACTAACGATGTTCCTGTTTCCATAGTTGAAACAACTGGGTTTGCAAATCCTGCAGTAGTTGATGTTGATGCCAATCTAGTTGCAGATGTTGTTCCTGCAATAACTGCAGCTGTTCCTCCTCCTGCTATAATTGCCAGAGCCCAAGTAAATACTGGATTTAAATCGATAGCAGTAGACACCATTATGGCTGTTCCTGCAATAGCAGCTAAAGGAACAGCAATGGTATCTAATAAATTATCTATAAAAGGAATATAATAAGCTATAATTTCTATAAATGTTGCTACTCCAAATACCACAACTGCAGATATACTACCTATCCATTGCCAAGATTCATTTAGCTCCCAAACTTGAAAGTGTGCAGCCAGGCTTAAGATAAATAGAGGAACAAAAACTCTAAATCCTACTGAAGCAGCTAGACCGATTCCTAAAAAAATACTTAATATGGATTCTATTGTCATGTTTATAAATTTCTAAAATTCTTCTTCAAAAAAATCATCTTTAAAACCAATAAGGTACAATTTTTCTTTGGCACGAGTAACAGCTGTGTATAACCAACGCAAATAGTCTTTTGTTATTCCTTCAGGCAAATAAGGCTGCTCCACAAAAACAGTGTTCCACTGACCTCCTTGAGATTTATGGCATGTAATAGCGTAAGAGAACTTAACTTGAAGTGCATTAAAATGTTTGTTGTTTTTTACACTTAAAAACTTTTTATAGTTGCTGGTTTCGTCTTCATAATCTTTCATAACTTCTTGATAAAGTCTGTTTGAATCTTCGTAGGTAAGAGAAGGTGTTTCAGCAGAAATAGTATCTAGAAGCAAAACGGTTTCAAAAGGTCTCATTTTTGGATAATCTACCATCCTTATTTTAACTTCAGCAAAACGAAAATTATAAAGTTCAATAATATTAAATATTTCTAATACTTCAATAATATCTCCATTTGCTATAAACCCAGCTTCAGTTGTTGGCTTTATCCAGAAATAATTATTTTTTACAACCATCAAATAATCTCCTGATGTCAATTCATTTTCATTAAATAATATTCTGTTTCTTATTTGCTCGTTGTATAAGTTAGCTCGTTTATTACTTCTAACAATAATGGCAGTTTCTTCGTTTCCTAATTGGCTGTAGCTATCATTTATAGCGTCCATAATTTCTTGACCATCAATAAGTCTAACAATGTCTTTATAATCTTTTAAATTAAATTTAAATGTATCGAAGAACGCATTGGAAAGGGATTCTCTTAGAATGGTTGCGTTTTCTAAAATTCCAGAATCTTGTTCCTGTCTTACAACCTCATCAAGTTCCATTTTAGTAACAACTTTGTTATAATTAAGGCTTAATGTGTTGGAATCTAATGCAGGACTTAAATCTAGTTTAACAGGAGGCAATTGAGCTGTATCTCCAATTAAAAGTAATTTGCATTTATGACCAGAATACACATATTGCATTAAATCGTCTAATAAAGAACCATTTTCAAAAATTTTAGATTCACTAGGTGCATCTGGAATCATTGAAGCTTCATCAACAATAAAAATGGTGTTTTTATGTTTATTTGGTTGTAATACAAATTTTACATTACCACTTTTCTCTTTTTTTGGAAAATATATTTTCTTATGAATTGTAAAGGCTTCTTTACCTGAATAATTAGAGATCACTTTAGCAGCTCGTCCAGTTGGAGCCATTAACACAGCACTTTTTTTAGCCTTCCATAAATTAGATACAACTGTCCCAATAATGGTTGTTTTACCTGTACCTGCATATCCTTTTAACAAATATAAGTCATTTGGAACCTCGCTAAAAATAAACTCAGATAACTGCAATAAAACAATATCTTGTTTTGTTGTTGGTTTGAATGGAAATTGCTGTTTTATAAGAGAATAAAATTCAGAAGAGGTCATGAAAGATGTTAAATTTATAAATTTAATCAAAGATAGTAATGATTTTTACGTCCTTTGGTTTTTACGATTAAAAAAAAATTGTAGATTTGCGTTGTACCTTAATTAAATTTAATAACTCACACTATGTTTAAAATAATTCTTATAGCTGTTGCTGTAATATTAGTTACAATTGGTTTAGTATGGCTAATTGACAAATTTGTACCTTCTAAAATGAAGCCAGTTATAACTATTGCACTTTGGGCTTTAATTTTCTTTTTAGGATACTTGACATTCATGTCTGTTTACGAACCTATCCAATTTAACAAAATAAAGGACAAACGTTACGCAAAAGTAATTGAAAAACTAGTTGATATTAGAGATTCTCAATTAGCTCATCAGCAAGTAACTGGACAGTTTGCACCAAGTTTCGATAATCTTGTTAGCTTTTTAGATTCGGCAAAATATACTATTACGCAACGTAGAGATACAACTGTAATTGACGTGGAATTAACAAAACGCTATGGAGGTGTTGAAACACTTAAAGACAGTATTATTATTGATACTTTAGGATATGTTTCTGTAAAAGACTCATTATTCAAGAATTCAGATAGATATAAAACTATGATGAATGTTCCTGATACAGATGCACAATTTAAAATGAAAGCTGGATTATTAGAACAAAATGATTTACAAATTCCAGTTTTTGAAGCTAGCGTGAAGAAAGCAGTTATTTTACATGATCAAAATAAGGATTTAATTGCACAAGAAAATGAAGTAGTTTCTGTTGATGGAGTTAATGGAAACTCATTAAAAGTAGGCTCTATGGACGAAGTTAAAACCAATGGGAATTGGCCAAAAACTTATGGAGAAAGCGAATAATACTCAAAATAAATTAAACTATTTAGATTTGTCCATTCAAATAAATTTGAATGGACTTTCTTTTTGTATTCTAGATACTGATTCTAATACCATTACTTATTTAAGGCATTTTAATGAAGACAAAAATCTTAATCCTTTTGAGGTTTTAGATCGTTTAAAAACCCTTTTTGAAAAAGAAAATGAGCTTCAACAAGATTTTAAGAACGTTCATGTTATTTATGTCAATGAATTAGCAACACTTGTACCAAAAGATTTATTTAATGAAGATTTTTTAGCTGATTATTTGAAATTTAATTGTAAAATTTTGAAGTCGGATTTTATTGCATACGATACTTTAGAAATAAATAAAAGTGTGAATGTCTATGTTCCTTATGTTAATATAAACAACTACATATACGATACTTTTGGAAGCTTTACTTACAACCATTTTTCATCAATTTTAATTGAAAAAATATTGCAAATAGAGAAACAGGCATCAGATTCGAAGCTCTATATACATGTTAGTAAAGATCATTTTGAAATTGTTGTAACAAAAAGTGGAAAACTAATACTTTACAACACGTTTAGCTTTTCAAGCAAAGAAGATTTTATTTATTACATTCTTTTTACCACAGAACAACTTAATTTAAACCCTGAAAAAATTCAACTTATATTTTTAGGAGATATTGATAAGGCCTCTGATTTGTATTCAATTACTTATAAATACATAAGGCATCTAAGCTTTGGTGAAAGAACTAGCTCATATAATTACACAACCGAAACTAAATCTAATTATTCAGATTTTGTATTAACACAAAGCTTTTAATGCGCATCGTATCCGGACAATTTAAAGGCAGACGAATTACTGCTCCAAAAAAACTACCTGTTCGTCCTACAACAGATATGGCTAAAGAAGCCTTATTCAATATTCTAAATAATCAGTACTATTTTAATGATGTTTCTGTTCTCGATCTCTTTGCTGGAACTGGGAACATAAGCTATGAATTTGCTTCACGTGGCACTACCAATATTACTTGTGTAGATCAAGATTATGGTTGTATTAAGTTTATAAATGAAACTGCTAATAGTTTCGAAATGCCAATCCAAACCATTAAAAGCGACGTTTTTAAGTTTTTAGAAAAAACATCGCAACAAGCTACTATTATTTTCGCTGATCCTCCTTATGAGTTTTCTTTGGAAAATTTTTCTAAAATCCCCGAACTTGTTTTTAAGAACAAATTATTAGAAGAAGATGGCGTTTTAATTGTTGAACATTCTAAACACACTAACTTATCTGAACTGGAAAATTATAGTCATTCAAAAAGTTATGGAGGCAATACGTTTAGTTTTTTTGAATACCCTTCTTAACAGCTACCAATCAGACAAGGCTTTCTCCGGAATTTTATAAGAATTAAATTCTCCCAACTCCTTATAATAATTACCATTTGGTTTTAAAATAACAGCGCTTCCACAACATACATTTGGAATAAAAAACGTTTGTTTTACTAAATCTAGAGAATCTTCATAAAAAATATGTTTTCTATTTTTATAGTGGAACCCTTTTTCTGTCATATAAAAAGTTTGGACAGATGGATTATTATTAAGCTCTTTTAAATTTTTAGTGTTTGCGTAGTGTTTTGCTAAACGCTTATCACTTTCATAAAAAAAGTAAATAACTACTGTTTTTGTTGTGTCTATTTTAGTGTTTACTGTCTTTTCTAAAAAAGACATAAAATTAGTATATGATAAAGTATCCAATTTTCCTTCTAAGATTCTTACATATATTTTAGCTATAACTGCAGTATCATTAACTATGGCTCTTTTATAATAGGTTTCAGATTTTAATTTACTAAAAAATTCTTTTTCACCTATAGCTTTTCCGTTTTCATCAAACATATAAGCCTTTTTATCTTCACTTTGAGAAAAAACAATAAATGAAAGGAAAAAAGAAAATATAAGTATGCCGTACTTCATAGAATAAATATAATAAAAAAAGCAGATCTATAAGCCGAATTCTGTACTCAAAAAGAGCCCTTATCATTTATCTGAGTGTAATGTTACCAGTACACTTTAGCTGCCTACCCTCCAACATCGAACGTGCAGTTCTCAAGCATTGGTTTACATGACATTGCACCACATAGAGTTTACCTGGTTTCACTACAGCATTACCTGTACATTCTTTCTGTTGCACTTTTCCTAACCTCACGGCTGGTGGCCATTAACCACTATGTTGCACTTTGGTGTTCGGACTTTCCTCCATTCGACTAAACGAACAGCGATAAGGCGATCTGCTTTGTGCAAATGTACAATTATCAATTTCCATTTTCCAAATTACTTAGAGCATATATTTGTTAATAACTAACAATAAATACAAGGCAAAGACTCTAAGATTTTAAACTGAATTTTTAACTTTGTTATTCTAATTAATTAACGTTTCAGCTAGTATAATATGATGCTGAAACAAGTTCAGTATAAAATGGAACACTTTGTAGTATCGGCTAGAAAATATAGACCACAAACATTTAAAGATGTTGTTGGTCAGCAGGCTATTACAAATACCTTATTGAATGCTATTGAAAATAATCATCTTGCTCAAGCCTTATTATTTACAGGTCCTCGTGGTGTTGGTAAAACAACATGTGCTCGTATTCTAGCAAAAATGATTAATAGTGATGGAAATGAAGTTGAAGATGAAGATTTTGCATTTAATATTTTTGAACTGGATGCTGCATCAAACAATGGTGTTGACCAGATTAGAGAGCTTACAGATCAAGTAAGGATTCCTCCACAGGTTGGGAAATATAAAGTATATATTATTGATGAGGTACACATGTTATCTCAAGCTGCCTTTAATGCGTTTTTGAAAACATTAGAAGAACCTCCAAAACATTGCATTTTTATTCTTGCTACTACTGAAAAGCATAAAATTATTCCAACCATTTTATCTCGCTGTCAGATATTTGATTTCAAACGAATTACAGTAAAAGATTCCAAAGAATATTTAAAATACATTGCTGAAGAACAAAACATTACAGCTGAAGACGATGCCTTACACATTATCGCTCAAAAAGCAGATGGAGCTATGCGTGATGCACTTTCCATTTTTGATCGTGTGGTAAGTTTTTCTGGTAAAAATTTAACTAGACAGGCTGTTACCGAAAATTTAAATGTCCTTGATTACGAAACTTATTTTTCAAGTACAGATTATATTCTTGAAAATAACATTCCAAATCTTTTAGTTCAATTTAATCATATTATTGCTAAAGGATTCGATGGGCATCATTATATAGCTGGTTTAGCCTCTCACTTTAGAGATTTATTAGTTTGTAAAAACTCTGAAACTATAGAATTACTAGAAGTTGGAGACGAGACCAAAGAAAAATATCTTATCCAATCAAAAAAGGCTTCACAAGCATTCCTACTCAAAGGAATAGACCTAGCAAATGAGTGTGATTTAAAATATAAGTCCAGTAGGAATCAAAGACTACTTGTAGAATTATGCCTTATGCAACTTGCCTCTATCACTTTTGATGGAGAAAAAAAAAATAGCAAAAACTTCATAATTCCTGCTAGTTACTTTAAAGCGAAAGGCATTACTCCAAAACCCGTTAAGGTACCAGAAAATAAAAAAGTAATCCAACAGGTAGTTCAAACAGAAAAAACAACTAAAGCTACTCAAAACATAGTAAATGAAACCGTTAGTAGTTCAATAATAAATACTTTAACTGCTCCTAAAATAATATTGAATAGTGGAAAAACTGCTACCTCTGGTCTTTCTTTAAAGAGTATTAAAGCTAAAAAAGAACATCTAATAAAGCAGATGGAAGTTGTTATAGATGAAGAAAATTTACCAAAAGACGACTTTACAGAAAAAGAGCTTTTACCATACTGGAATACTTTTATTAAACAACTAGAAGAAAATGGGCAGTTTAATTTAGCCTCTATTCTTTCTATTGATACACCAAAAGTTATTGGTACTGCCATCAAACTAGAATTCCCTAATGCTACAAATAAAGTAGAAGTAGAAAGACAACAATACGAGCTTTTATCTTATCTTAGAAAATCTTTAAATAATTACGATATTCATTTATCTATTACTGTAAATGAAGAAATGGAAAAACAATATGCCTATACTACTAGAGAAAAGTATGAAAAGTTATTAGATAAAAATCCAGCCATTGAAACATTAAGGAAAACCTTTGATTTAGATATATAGACTTAGAGCAAAGAATAAAGAGAAAAGAAAATAGACTCATTAAAAACAGAATATTTCATGAGAAGATTTGTTATTTTATTAGTATTTGTATCTATTGGCATTGCTTCTGTGAGTTGCGATGGTAGAGATCGTGTTTATAAAACCAATACTGAGATATTAAAAGAAAATAAGCTATTAGATTCATTTTCTGAAAGCATTACTTACATTCCTAGAAATTATACTCAAGTTGAAACTGACACCATTTTAAGCAATGGCTTTAGAATTAAAATTGAAACCTATTCAGATATGGATCAAGGTGTTTTAAATACCGTTACAACTGATGCTATAGTACATAAAAAATATTACAGAGAATTTAAAAGTAACATTATAGTTTATAAAGATGATAAAAAGATTCTTTCAACTCAAATAGATAAATCTCTTTTCTCTAATAAATTTAATAATCTTTATCCTTCTATGGAGAATCTTGTTTTAAGCTCAGTTTGGGTAGACCAAGGTATTCAGGATAAAAAAGATGAAACTAAAATTGATATCAATTATTATAACCCAATAACGGATTATTACTTTAATTTTAAAATAATTGTAAACGATTCTGGAGAATATAATATTTTGAACTCTCAAACATAAATCTAAACACATGTTAGGCTTAAAACTACCAACAGATCCACGTTGGGTAAATATTGTAGAAAAAAATATTGAAGATATTTTAACCGATCATGCATATTGCGAGCAAAAAGCTGCAAGTACAGCTATTTCTTTAATTGTAGGCTTTCCAGAATATACAGAGCTTGTTCAAGAAATGATTGCTTTAGTTAAAGAAGAAATTAGTCATTTTAAAATGGTTCACGATCGTATTTTAGATAATGGCTGGACTTTAGGTCGCGATAGAAAAGACGATTATGTTTTAAAATTAATCACATTTTTTCCAAAAGGTGGCAGCAGAACCACACAGCTAGTACATAGATTATTGTATGCTGCTTTAATTGAAGCTAGAAGTTGTGAACGTTTTAGATTACTTTCAGAAGAATTAGAAGATAAAGAATTGGCAGAATTTTACAGAAAATTAATGGTTAGTGAAGCGAACCATTATACCATGTTTTTAGGCTTTGCTAGACAATATGGAGACCGAAAAGAAGTAGATGAAAAATGGCAGAGATTGCTTGATTTTGAAGCAGATATCATTAAGGATTTGGGCAAAAAAGAAACTGTACATGGTTAGTTTTTTTGTGTCTTAGTAAAAAATAAAAATTCTATAAATGAAAAACGTGTATTTTGCTTTAGTCTTTCTTTTTAGTTTAAATATAAATTCTCAAGACTCAAATTTATTAGGTGAATGGTTTTTGCATACAATTACTGCAAATGGCAATCCACCTATAACAACCTCTCCATATAATTACAATTTAATCTTCACTATTAATAGTACTAATGACAACATCTATGACAATAATGGAGGTATGAAATGTAATGCATATTGGGGTTCAACAACATTTCCATCTCCAACTATATTAGAAATGGTATTTGGAGGAGCTACTCTTGCTTCATGTGAACCATCAAAAGAAGGTTTATACTTATCAATTTTAACAGATGTTAATAATACTGGCTCAATGTTACATTCTTATAGTATTACTGGAGCTGATGATAATGCAATCTTAACATTAACAAACAGTACCAATAATGTACTTACTTATGGCAGACAAATACTTTCAAATCTTACGTTTACTAAAGAATTTACTATTCAAATAACACAAAATCCAGTACAAGATGAATTGAAAGTTTCGACAGAATATAATGATTTTAAAGATTTATCGTATTCAATCCATTCTATAGAAGGTAAAGTCATCATTGAAAAAGAATTGTTAAATCAAAATAAAATTAATGTTTCATATTTAGAAACTGGTATCTACTTTTTAAAAGTAATTGAAGGAGTACAGCAAAAAACAATAAAGTTTATAAAAAAATAAAGACAGAGTATTTAAAAATGAAAAAGCCTTCAATTTCAAAGTTGAAGGCTTTTCTATAAAAAAATTGATTCACTACATTTTAACACCAATACCTATTTGAAGGTTGCTGTTTTTAGCTTCAAAACCAACCTCATCGTCAAAAATATTAGTAAATCCATAATGATATCTAGCATCAATAAAAATATCGCCAGTTATAAAGAACTCTAAACCTCCTACCATAGAAAAGGCAAAGTTTTTAAAACTGTCTTTGTGTTCCCATACTTTTACTCCAGCCATTGGTCCAGCACCAAGAGAGAATCTTTCTCCAAATCTATATTTAAAAAGAATTGGTATTTGTATATAATCTAGACGAATGTCTTTTTCTTTAGCACCTTCAGCAGAAAACTGTATTTCAGGAGCTATACCAATAGTCTCACACAAATCATATTCTGCAAAGAATCCAATGGCAAAACCATTTCTGTGTTCATTTGAAATTGGAGGACTTGGCTCAAAATCTAAATTTGAAATATTTAATCCAGCTCTAACACCATACATTCCATCTTGAGAGAATGAATAAGTTGAGAAAATTACAAAAGCTAGTAGGAGTATTGTTTTTTTCATAATCTAATTGTTTTATTATAAAGTAGTTTCGGGTTTTATTGTGGCTAATATATATGTTTTGACGAAAAGTGATATATATTAAAGATAAAATGTATAATTTCTACTGTGTATTGCTAGAAACTGTATCGTAATAGATACTTTTTATAATTCCGTCTGATAAACCAATCTTTGGAACATAGATGTCTTTTGCTCCACTCCATTTCATTGAAGACAAGTAAATTCTAGTTGCAGGAATAATTACATCTGCTCTATCTTGATTTAAATCGAGTTCTGTAATTCGTTCTTCGTAAGAATAAGATTGTAAGGTGTTATAATATGATGTAAGGTAAAAGTAAGTAAGTGGTTTACCTATTGGTTTTCCTGAGATTTTAAATATTTTATTTATGTTTCCACCAGAACCAATTACATCTATTTTATCATAAAATCTAGTGTTGAGTTTAATCCAAGTTTCCAAGTCCAGCCAAGTTTCTTTTTTAACAATATTGTTTAAAAGTCTTACTGTACCAATTTTAAAAGATTTTGAAACAACCGATTTACCATTGTTAATTACCGTAAATTCTGTACTTCCACCACCAACATCTACATACAAATATGTTTTGCTTTTATCAATATAGGAATGCAAATCTGTAGCAGCAATAATAGCTGCTTCTTCTTCACCTTCAATAATATCTATTATTATGCCTGTTTTCTTATATATTAATCCAGCTATTTCCTTGGAATTCTCTGCTTCACGCATGGCTGAAGTAGCACAAGCTTTATATTTTTCAACCTTATGGGTTTTCATTAATAATTTAAAAGCTTGCATAGTATCCAACATTCTATCTTTGTTGAATTCTGAAATATGCTGATTTAAAAACACATCTGAACCTAAACGTATTGGTACACGGACTAAGGAGCTTTTTTTAAAGCGAGCTTCTTTGCCCTTTTCTTCAATAATATTTGCAATAAGTAATCTAACAGCATTAGAGCCAATATCTATAGCTGCATATTTTTTTATTGAAAGCATCTTAATCTTTTAATTTATTTAAATAGTAATTGTAAGTAGCAAACTGTGATCTAACTTTTAATTTACTGCTTTTTCTGTACTCGTTTTTCTGTTCTTCGTTTAGCAATCTGGCTTTTATATTATCGCTCCAAGAAATATCAAAAGTATCTATTAATTCCTGCTTAATTTCTTCGCTGTAAATTGGACAGCTTACCTCTACTCTATTTTCAATATTTCTAGTCATCCAATCTGCCGATGAGATATATACTTTAGTATTGTTATTATTGCAAAAGATGTACAATCTAGTATGTTCTAAAAACTTATCGACAATACTAATAACTTCTATGTTTTCACTCATCCCTTTAAGGCCAGGAATTAAACAACAAATCCCTCTAACTATCATTTGAATTTTAACTCCTGCTCTACTAGCTTCATAAAGTTTATCAACCATTTTAAAGCTAGACAAGCTATTCATTTTTAGTCTAATATAAGCTGGCTTCCCAGCTTTAACATTCTGAATTTCAGTATCAATTAACTTAAAAAAAGCTTGTTGTGTATAATGTGGAGATGTTATAATATGCTTATACCTGAAAATTTTATAATTAATTTGAAAGAAGTTAAATACTTTATTTATATCCTTTAATAGCTTTTGGTCTGAAGTAAACAAGGTAAAGTCTGTATAAATTTTCGCTGTAGACTCGTTAAAGTTTCCAGTACTTATAAACCCGTATCTCTTAAGTTTATTATTCTCTTCTCGTTCTAAAACACACATTTTGCTATGCACCTTTAATCCTTGTACTCCAAAAATTAAATTTACACCTTCATTTTCCATTTGTTCAGCATAATCAATATTTGCTTGTTCGTCAAACCTTGCTTGAATTTCAATAGATACTGTAACCTTTTTTCCATTTTTAGCTGCATTAATTAAAGAGCTAGCTACATGCGAAATTTCGGCAAGTCTATAAATAGTAATTTTTATGGTTCTTACTTTTGGATCTAATGCTGCTTCACGAAGAAATTTTACTATATAAGAAAATGTGTGATATGGTGTATATAATAAGTAATCCTTTTTTGAAACACTATCAAAAATACTAGCTTCTAAACTTAACCCTTTAACTGGTAAAGGTTCTATCTTTTCATATAGCAAGTCAGTTTTTCCAAGACTAGGGAAACCCATATAATCTCTTCTATTATGGTATCTTCCACCTGGAATAATACTATCATGAGAATCAATTCCCATTTTAGACATTAAGTAACTTAGCGTTTCCTTATCTATTGTTTTATCGTAAACAAACCTAACTGGTTCTCCTAATTGTCTGTGTTTAACGCTATCAGATATTTTTTCTATAAAACTCTTACTTAAATCACTTTCAAAATCCAGTTCTCCGTCTCTAGTAATTTTAATCATATGAGCTGAGATACTATCAAAATTGAAAATACTAAAAATATCATGTAAGCAATAACGCAACAAATCATCTAACATAATAATGTAGCTTTTACCATCTTTTTCTGGTAACACTACAAAACGATCCATTGATTTTGAAATTTCAATTAATGAAAATTGATGCTGACTAGATTCGTTTATAACCATTTTAACAGCCAAATAAGCTGCACTATCTTTTAAATTTGGTAAATCAACTTGATCGTTTAGTATGATGGTTACTAAAGCAGGACTTACTTTTTGTATAAAGTATTGCTTTATAAACTGATGTTGAGACTCATCAATTTCTGTTTCATTTATTATAAATATGTTTTCCTTTTCAAGCTCTCCTTCAATTTGACTTAAAATTTTTAAACTTTCACTTTGTTTTTTTATAACGATTTGAGTAATCTCTTCAAGTAATTCTTTTGCTTTTATACCTCCTAATTCATTTTTGGCACCTTTTCCTGCTTCAACAATACGTTTTACTGTTGCATATCTTACTTTGAAGAATTCATCTAAGTTATTTGAGAAAATTCCAATAAAACGTAACCTTTCAATTAAAGGAACGTTTTTATCTGCAGCTTCTTGTAATACTCTGGCATTAAATTGCAACCAACTTATTTCTCGATTTATATAACTATTATTAACCTTTTCGTTTTTTGTCATTCAAATTATTTATACTACAAATATATTCTATTCAACCCAATTATTGAATAATTTCATATAGCAAAAAGATTGGCAATTTGATTTATATATATTACTATCTTAAATCTCTAGGAAAGATTATTTTAACCGTTTGACCTTTTTTTATATACTTCCAAGATTCAATTTGAAAATCAATAATAACTAAACCACTCGTTGGTACATTATCTATATATATGTCTCCAAATGAGTTTACAAAATTTGTAAGTGCGTGATTATGCCCAAAAACCATTAGTCTATTAATACTATTATTGACACTTTTAATTGTCCTTACAAGATCTTCTCCTGAAAAATCATAAAGGTCTTCTTTTAAGCAAATTGGACTTAAGTTTAAGTTTTTATTAAATATATCTGCTGTCATTCTCGCTCTCTTCGCAGTACTAGACAATAACAAGTCAGGGAGTTCTTGCAACTCATTAAACTTTAATGACACCAGTTCAGCATCACTTAAACCTCTAGATACCAAGCTCCTATCATGGTCATCAACCTGTTCTTTCCATGATGATTTGGCATGTCTTACAATGATTATTTTTTTCATTTTTTAAGATTAAATGCAATTTTTATCGATAAAGTGTTGCATATATTCGATATATAACCTATTTTGGCTTTTTTATTGCGAAAATTTACTAATAAAAAACATTAATATTATTATGAATTAGAACAAAATACTGAACAACTATGATGATTAGATAGGTAAAGCTTGAATAATCGCTCTCGGCTAATTATATTATTTTACCGATAAAGTGTTATCATATCTCATCTTATCGAATTTATAAGTTATTTAGCATTTTTATTTGATTGGATTGTTTAATCGCTATTTATTTGTTACGTAAGCTATTAATTAAAAATGATCCCAAATCAAAATTTACTTAATCCATTATACGTCGACTTTATAAGTCAATGTACTTCCCTCAACAATTTTTTTGATATTATTATTTATTTAACAGTTTTTATTATTTAACATTAATAAAAAACAATTTTTGCAGTATATACAAATCTACAATCTTATGAAGACAATTACTCATAAAATTAATTTGCATGGTATTCTATTGATTATGTTTCTACTATTCAATAGTTATGCTTCAGGTCAAATTCTCACAAAAGGAAGTGACAGCCAATTAACCACTGATTCAAACACTATTGATACGAGCAATTCAGCACTCAATGTTGATTCTTGTTCAGCAAACGATTTTACATTAAGTAATTTCTATTTAGCTGATGTAAATGGTAATCCTTTAGATAACACTTGTACCCCAGGTACACCACAATCTGCATATATATTTGCTCTCTTTTCTGCAAATACTGGTGCAGATCGATATAGCTTATATATCGATTATGATGTATTTATAAATGGTGTATTAGCATATCATGTTAACGATTGTTTATATGATGGTCAGCCAATTCCAGTTGGACAAAATTTACAAGTTCAACAAATTAATTGGAATTGTGGAGATCAAATACGATTAGGTAACTTTTATATGTCTTGGCAACCAAATAGTGGAAGACCCTGTTCAACAAATCCTTCAAAATGTTTTTTTGATGCAGATGGATTTATAGTAAATGCACCATTAATTGCAAATTTTGAATCTGCTATTGTATGTACTTCATATCAAATAGACTTCACAGATTTAACAACTGGTGGAGATATAGATAATCCATATAGTTATGTATGGAATTTTGGCGATGGATCTCCAAACTCTAATCAACAAAATCCTTCTCATACTTATTCAGGTTCAGGAACTTATACGGTAACATTAACTGTAACTGATGCCGATAGTGTAAGCGATAGTCAATCTTATCAAGTTACTGTACACCCAATATTAACTGGTTTAACCTTAAATGCAACAAACGTTCCTTGTAATGGTGGTACAACTGGTTCTATAACAGCTAGTGGAACTTCTGGTGGTTTTGGAAATTATACTTATAGTATTAGTCCACAACCTTCAGGATATACACAAAATAGTGGACAGTTTGGCAATTTACCTGCTGGAACATATACAGTTACTGTAACCGATGAGAATAATTGTTCTATAAGTGAAACTGCAACTATTATAACTGGAGATAGTACTGCACCAATTATTAATGCACCTAATCCAATTACTGTAGAAGGCTGTATTACAGCTGATGTTACTAATGGAAATTTAACTTCATTACCTTATTCAACTACTGATACTGCTATTACTGAATTACAGTTTTTAGCTGAAGGTGGTACTTTTACTGAAGATAATGTTGCTAGCATTACATATCAAGATAGTGCTTCTAGTTCTTGTCCAATAATTGTAACTAGAACGTTTACTATTGTTGACAATTGTGGTTTATCTGCTTCAGCGAATCAAACAATTACTATAAATGTTCCTCCATTAAATATTACAACTATTGATGGTAGCACAACAGTTAATTGTTTATCTCAAGCAACTGAAACATTTACCATGCCAACTATTCAAGATGCTTGTGGTAACGATTTAACACCTTCAACGGCTGTTATTACTGAAAATCCAAACCCTGTTACTTGTGAAGGTACACGTACATATACATATACTTATACAGATTGTAATAATGTTCAAGACACATGGTCCTTTGTTTATACAATAGAATATATTGGTTTTAATCCAATTGCACCAACTACTGATACAGCTGATTGTTATGCTAATATTGTTGTGCCTACACCTCCTACAGTTACTGATAATTGTGGAAACAACTTAACACCTTCTGGTCCTGTAGAATCTTCTACTCCTGCTTGTGAAGGTGATGTAACTTATACATGGACATATACTGATTGTGCTAATAACTCTCAAGATTATGTGCATACGGTAACAATTACTTATGCAGACTTTGGTCCTATTGCACCAACTACTGATACAGCTGATTGTTATGCTAATATTGTTGTACCTACACCTCCTACAGTTACTGATAATTGTGGAAACAACTTAACACCTTCTGGTCCTGTAGAATCTTCTACTCCTGCTTGTGAAGGTGATGTAACTTATACATGGACATATACTGATTGTGCTAATAACTCTCAAGATTATGTGCATACGGTAACAATTACTTATGTTGATTTTGTATTACCAAATAATGAAGGTTCTCAAGTAACCTGTGTTGACGACGCTCAAGTTGTTCCAACACCTCCAATTATGGCTGATAACTGTGGGAATGATATAGTTCCTAGCGGCCCAGTAGTTAGTGCTGACCCTGTTTGTATTGGTGATAAAACTTATACGTGGACATATACTGATTGTGCTGGTAATTCTCATGATTGGGTATATACTTATTCTGTAAACGATAATATTGCTCCAACTATCACAACAGTTGGTGCAGATCAAACTGTACTATGTGATGGTACAGGAAATACATCAGAATTCCAAGCATGGTTAAATACGAATGCTGGAGCTAATGCTGTTGACAACTGTTCAGATGTTACTTGGACTTACGAAATTTTAAATGTTATTGATCAGTGTGGTGAAACTTCAAGAACTTTAGTTCGTTTTATTGCTACTGATGCTTGTAATAATTCAAGTACTACAACTGCTTTATTCTCCATATTAGATTTAATACCACCAACTATCAATACTGAAGCAGCAGATTTAACTGTTGAATGTGATGGCTCTGGAAACTTAACTGACTTAAATAACTGGTTAAATAGTAATGGTGGAGCTACTGCTTCAGATCTTTGTGGTAATGTTACTTGGACTAACGATTTCACAGCATTATCTGATTTATGTGGTGAAACTGGTTCTGCAACAGTAATTTTTACTGCTACAGACGATTGTGGTAACCCTGTAACTACTAGTGCTACCTTTACTATAGAAGATTCTCTATCTCCTATAGCACCTACTGCACCAGCAAATATTGCATATGAATGTTTTGGAGATGTACCAACTAATGTAGAGTTAACTGCTAACGATAATTGTTCTGGAGACATTACAGTAATTGGTGTGGATTCTACAGATGATACAAACCCATGTAACGTTATAATAACTCGTACTTGGACTTTTACAGATGCTTGTAATAACAGTTCTTCTGTTTCACAAACAATAACAGTAACTGATACTATTGACCCAACAATTGATACACCTGCATCTAGTATTTCTATCGAATGTGATGGATTTGGTAATAATGGTGCTATTGAAGCTTGGTTAGCTAATAATGGTGGTGCAACTGCTTCTGATAATTGTGGGACTGTAACATGGTCTAATAACTATGGTGGTTCTGCATCTGATTGTTCAGCTGCTATAGAGGTTGTTTTTACTGCAACAGATGCTTGTGGAAATACTGCCACAACTACTGCTTCTTACTCAATTCAAGATACTGTTGCTCCTGTAATTACTCAAGCGAGTCCAGAAACTGTTGAATGTGATGGTTCTGGTAATCTTACAGATTTAAATAACTGGTTAGATAATAATGGTGGGGCAACTGCTACTGATGATTGTTCAGCTGTGGCTTGGTCTAATGACTTTAATGGATTATCTGATGATTGTGGATCTACTGGTTCTGCTTCAGTAACATTTACTGCTACTGATGGATGTGGAAATTCAATTTCTACAACTGCTATATTTACCATTATAGATACCGTAGATCCTACAGCTTCTAACCCAGCAGGTATTACTGTTGAGTGTATTGGAGATGTGCCACAACCTGATATTACGGTTGTGACTGATGCTGCTGATAACTGTTCAGTACCTGTAGTTGCATTTGTTTCTGATAGTTCGGATGGACTTTCTTGTCCTGAAACTATTACTAGAACTTATAGTGTAACTGATGATTGTAATAATTCAATTAATGTCACTCAAATTATAACTGTAGGTGATACGATTGCACCAACAGCTTCAAACCCAGCAGGTATTACTGTTGAGTGTATTGGAGATGTACCACAACCTAATATTACGGTTGTAACTGATGCTGCTGATAACTGTTCAGTACCTGTAGTTGCATTTGTTTCTGATAGTTCGGATGGACTTTCTTGTCCTGAAACTATTACTAGAACTTATAGTGTAACGGATGATTGTAACAATACAATAAATGTAACACAAATTATAACTGTAGGTGATACAATTGCTCCAACAGCTTCAAATCCAGCAGGTATTACTGTTGAGTGTATTGGAGATGTGCCACAACCTGATATTACGGTTGTGACTGATGCTGCTGATAACTGTTCAGTACCTGTAGTTGCTTTTGTTGGAGATAGTTCAGATGGTCAATCTTGTCCTGAAACTATTACTAGAACTTATAGTGTAACTGATGATTGTAACAATACAATTAATGTAACGCAAATTATAACTGTAGGTGATACGATTGCACCAACAGCTTCAAACCCAGCTGGTATTACTGTTGAGTGTATTGGAGATGTGCCACAACCTGATATTTCAGTTGTGACTGATGCTGCTGATAACTGTTCAATACCTGTAGTTTCTTTTGTTGGAGATAGTTCAGATGGACAAACGTGTCCAGAAACTATTACTAGAACTTATAGTGTAACTGATGATTGTAACAA
>Ga0209345_10000448_pt1 | contig 53339 bp, 43 predicted proteins | sample Cruoilmetagenom7_FD_187294 | JGI IMG/M metagenome (GOLD analysis project Ga0209345, IMG submission 187294) | Oil polluted marine microbial communities from Coal Oil Point, Santa Barbara, California, USA - Sample 7 (SPAdes) (version 2) | ecosystem: Environmental > Aquatic > Marine > Oil seeps ... | reverse complement strand
TTCTCTTCCTGCACGAAACCAGGCCTTACCAACTGAATAAGCAGCTATCATCCACTCTCCACAGAGCTCTACCACTTCTTCTCTTGTATGAATCTTATCTTCTTCAACATCTTTTTTGTAAAAATCCCTGTGCCAGTAATCTGCTCTCCATGACCAGGAAGCATTGTGCCATTCAAGTCTGTACGCCATCTGTATAAAATGATCAAACTGCATTGCTTCCCACAGATGCTCAGGTGGTTTTGCCGGAACTTTATCACATACCTTGCTAACCTTGATAAGCTCTTCCTGCCTTTTGGAATCAGTTTCAAAATTTTCAGCAATTATTTTTGCCAGTCTGCTGTAACGCCTTGCATATCTAATTGTTGCTTCAAGGCAAATTTTCATTGCCTTCCATGTCTCTAATTTCGGTAATAATGCAACCTGCTCTTCTGCTGTTGATGCTTCAAGTTTTGTCTTTTCAGCTTCTTTAATTTTTTCATCAATCGTATTTATTATTGAATCAAGACCCTGATACATCCAGTCAGGCTGAGGGACAACATAATCAAATGCAGTCATATCTCTTCCAGGCAAAACAAAATCCGCCATCAAACTGATTACTTTCTCACGCCTGTTATAGTATTGATGACATTTATCCTGATAAGTTCTACCTTTCCAAAAGCTGATGAGCTCTTTTACCTCTTTGCGATCCTCTTCATCAATAACTCCGGTTCTGTCATTATATAAGTCTTCATTTACAAATGAGCTGGCTGTTGGAATCCATGTGATCAAATGTGGCGCAGAACCTGGATAACCTACAATTCTAGAATTATCTGTTATGAAAATCGGCATATTATCCAAAATTGAAGCCATACCTTTGGCCCTTGTAATGACAAACGCTTCAGCTGGATCTGCAGCTTTAAAAACCTTTGTCATATTACGCATATTATCAAGATCTACTTTGATTCCTGGCAGCCAGGATGATCCTTTGGTTGCTTTAGACCAAACACCTTTTCTTAAATAATTTAATTTTTCAGATCTTTCCTGCTCTGCCCACCACCAAAATTGACCTTCTTTAAATAATTTTTCTTTCTTTTTTTCTATAGCCATTTTTTTTACTCCTTAATTACTTCTTTTTGGATTACTTCTTTTTGGACGATAACTATCGCACAAGAATGGCTTTCAAAACTAAAAAAACAACTTCAAAAGCAAAAGCTTAGCATTTAACTTTCTGGGGCAATATATTTTAGTAATATATGCCACGACTTAAAGTTTTTGGCCATTAAAAAATTTGATGGTAATTTTAAGTCGCTTTGGTCCTTTTTTGTTTCGATACATTCTATGATACAAGGTTACTATTTTAACCAAACAAACATTTTAAAAAAAAATACACATAGAAGAGTCTGTTGATTTAGTCGATTTTTTAAAATTGACCCACATCATGCGGTGTATTACAGTATCGAACTATGCTATATGTTGTGGGTTGCGTGTGTGTTTGGTAGTAAATCAACAGACTCATAGATACTGCTAAAATTGCAAATCTAATATATTAACAAAAAAAGCAACATTTTTTTAGCTTAAACCATTACTATATGGTGCTATATAATAATTTAAAATTCACAATTGAAAAAGACAACTAATTCATTGAGTTAATTATCTGTCTTTTTAAAAACTCTACCGCGGAGGCCACTTAATCCCCAGACATTAACATCAGGATTTTTATCATTTTGTTCCCATTCATCGCAGTATACCTGATTTCTGCACTTAGGACATAGACGAAATGTATTTGGCCCAGGAAAATCTGCGGCTCCTACATATTTAAACTCCGCCCTTGATCCTTCATAACCGCATTTATTACAAGTTAAAGCCATTTTCTACCTCCATAACAACATAAACAACCAAATAGCAAAATCCAAACATTGTATATTACTAGGGTCATTATTAAAAAAGTATTGCTTTATTAATTTTATTTTAAAATCTATTAATATAAAAGGGGCATAAAAAACTTGCCCCTTTTAATAAAGCTTTTTCAAGCCTTACTTTTCATCAAACCCACGAGCCATGCGTAACTTAGGATCCCACATAAACTCAGAAACATTTGTTCTTACTCTATCTATTTCGACAAATTTTTTACATTTGTCTGCAGATTCAAACAAAGTTACAATTTTTCCCAATCCATCATCTTCGATTATAGACTTACAAAGACCTTCATTTCCAGCAGAATTAGCTGAATTAGGCAGGAAATTATTACAATCTCCGCATCTTTTACCACCCATTTGATCCTCCATTTTTTATTATCAAATAGAAAATTTATTTTTTTATACTAGCCTTTCTCCTGCAATAGGCAATGTCAAGGCATATACTTCTCTAACTTTTATAGTCGCCACATGCAGTACCTTTCCATTAATACCCATTGCCTCTAACATAGGATTGACTTGTGCAGAAAATTCATCAAACAACTCACCTGAATCGTGAAGCTTTTGTAATAAACCTTTTATCTGAAAACCTTCAGCTCGCGGTTTATAAATAGCAATTGCAACACGGGTTCGTCCTGCTTTAAGATTGTTAGTAGTTTTCCCGTCAAAACAGCAAGCAAAAGCAACCTGTTCTTCACCAGTAACTTTTAAAGACACATTAGGAACAACATTTACTGATCCGCTCTCATCCACTGTTGCAACCATGCACATTTTTTTTTCATGCTCGAAAGCCTCTAGCACATCTTCCGGTATTTTAGCCATATAAATTCTCCTTATAATGAACTTTTAGCTTTTAATCAGGCAAGTTTCTCACCGGGATTAGTTAGAGAAGTACTGTAAACCTCCTCAACAGTACCGAAAGCAAAAGCTTTAGGATTCAGTCTTACCTTTTTGTATACTTCTTCTCCCATCGTAAAAGCCAGCTCACCTGTTTCCTGAAAACCCTGAAATGAGCATTTAACCTGATACGACTCGAGATTCGGCTTTAAAACTGTCACTGAAAACTTTTTTGTTGTTTCAAGATTTTCTCTTGTTTTACCAAGCCGCAAATCAGCAAAAACAACAGTGCTTTCATCCAGTGCTTTTAAAGTTGCAACAATAATAGCGTTTGGAATCTTTTTTTTGTTGATAGTAGCTACAACTTTAAGAGCAAGTTCTTCGGATAACGCTTCCATTACTTCCTTTGGCATTTTTACCATAAAGAATTCTCCCAAATATAATAGATCCTCTGCGAAATTCTATGTAACAGGACAACCAGGAACAATTTTTTGAAGCTCGTCCGGTGCCACTTCACCTTTTAGCTCATCAACAACTATCCAGCCAAAACATTTAGGGCATTCCCTGTTGGATGTGCTTTCTTCAAGCCGAACATTATATAAATACCTAAACTCTTGTATTGGACCATCATACCCGCAATGCATACACTTCATAAATATATCCCTCCAAAATTGTTAAAACAGAAAATATAACAAAATAATAATAGAAACTAATAAATATTACTTCTTCTGAAAAGTAGCACAACCTGAAGCATCAGTATCTATTTCTGTTGGCTTAGCTGTATGATAAGCCTGTCTAGGGTCAACAACTCTTGTAACACAATCACCTATTGTAGGATCATCATCGAGCGGAAAAAAATTTTTGCACTCCTCACATGTTGGCATAAAAAATACCTCCTTTTCTTACTAAAGTGTTAAATAAAATAAGTTACTTATGATTTATATAAAAAACGACTCATTTAATATAATGCTTTGTCCTTCAAAAAGCAAGACTATATTTTATACAAATCAATTAATCTTAAACAAATTACATTTAATCTACTTTGGCTTTGACAATAAGCCAAAGTTTTAAATAAAATCATCCAAGACTATGGGTCTGCCGCGCAATAATAGCATCTTGAGTTATCTTGTTCATTTCTACAAAATGGGCACTGTATCCTGCAATTCGTACGAGAAGTTCTGAATATTCCTCCGGATCTGTTTGCGCTGCATATAAGGTTTCGTTGTCAACCATGTTAAACTGAACATGGTTGATGCCAAGGTCATGCCAGGTTTTGATATATGATTCCCACAAGGCAAAACCTTTTTCTCCTTGAAGTTGAGCAGGTGATAATCTCTGGTTTAACAAAGTTGCCCTGACTGACCCCACATGATCTATTTTTGATACTGATTTCAAAACAGCAGTGGGTCCTTTCTTGTCAAAACCAGGCCCAGGAGAACATCCTCCGTCATACAGTGGATCTCCTAGCCTTCTGCCGTTTGGCAATGCACCAATTTTAGGAGCATTTACGATATTTAGGGCAACATTTTCAGGAAGCGTAGCCCATGGCTGGCCATTTATATCCCGTACAGACCATGACAGCTTTTTCAAATCTTCATGCACATGCACAAATACTTCATCAGCATAATCATCATCATTTCCCCATTTAGGTGCTTTTACAAAATCCATACGCATATTTTCATAGCCTATCCAGTTTGCCTCCAAGGCTGTTTGCAACTCTTCAAGAGTGTATTTTTTCTCTTCAAAAACAAGCTTTTTCATTGCAGCAAGGCTGTCACCTATTTCGGTAAAAGAAAAAAGAGTAAACCACAAACTGCTTCTCTCCTTGGATAGAGCGCTATTTTCACCTTTTTCAACACAACGTTCATATATGGCGCTTGTCATAGGTTTTGGATAAAAGTTTGCTTCAATCCATCTGTTTTGATGCTCCAAACGGGTTGCAATTCTAAAAGCTTCTGTAAATTGTTTAAGCCATGCTTCATAAAAATCATCAAATGTTTTAAAATCTTTTATCTCTCCTGTTTTAGGCCCTAAGTGCATCTGTGATACAGTATCATATCCATTAAACATTGCAAGGGTGATGCTTTTTGAACAGCCGACTATTGATGCCTGGGGATATCTTATAGGCGGTGCGCCTTCTTTTGTATCAGGAGCAGGAGCCATGCATGCCTGATGCACCCACCTTCTGGACTCTTTTAATGAATGGCCGAACCACTGCATAAGATTGGGAATCAGCACATCGTCATTTCTTATGGAAGGATATCCCAATCCATGCCGAATGCATTCAAACACCTTTTTTAATGTTTTCTGGCGCGTTACATTACTGTATCTGAAACCAAATGTGGGATCACCCACGCGAACACGTAACGCTGCGTCCAGGTAGCAATCTGTCAAGTCATTACATGCATCTTTTCCTTCTTCATCAACTCCGCCAAGAGTCCAAACATAAGGCCCTGGGCTGCCCTGCAAAGCCTCTCTTCCAGCACGTGCCCATGTTTTCCCGACTCCATAGGTAGATATCATTAACTCGCCACAGTATTCTACCACATCTTCTCTTGTAAGGGTCTTTTCTTCTAACACATCTTTTTTATAAAACTGCCAGTGCCAATAATCTGGTCTAAATGACCAGGCTGCATTATGCCATTCAAGTCTGTATGCCATCTGTATGAAATGATCAAACTGCATTGCTTCCCAAAAATGCTCCGGAGGCTTTGCTGGAACCTTATGACATGTTTCACTTACCCTGATAAGCTCTTCTTGTCTTTTGGGATCGGTTTCAAAATTTTCAGCAATAATTTTTGCCAGTCTGCTGTAACGTCTTGCAAATATAATTATTGCCTCAAGACAGATCTTCATTGCCTTCCAGGTTTCAAGTTTTGGCAGATATGCAACCTGCTCTTCAGCTGTAGCTGCCTCACGTCTTTTCTTTTCAGCATCTGCCATGTTATCATCTATGCTTTTTATTATTGCATCCAGACCTCCCTTATACATCCACTCAGGTTGAGGTGTTACATAGTCAAAGCCTGACATATCCCTTCCAGGTGCAATATAATCAGCCATCAAAGCAAAAACTTTTTCTCTTCTGTCCTGATATTCCAGAGACTTGTCCTGAAAAGTTCTTCCTTTCCAAAATTCAACCATTTCCCTTGCTTCTTCACGATCTTCTTCTGCAAACAAACCAGTTCGGTCATTAAAAATGTCTTCATTTATTATCGAACTTGCAGTGGGTATCCAGGTAATTTTATGAGGAGCAGCTCCAGGATATCCTTGTATTCTGGAGTGATCTGTAATAAAAATAGGCATATTTTCTAAAACTGAAGCTATGGCTTTTGCCCTTGTAAGGATAAATGCCTCTGATGGATTTGCCTCCTTAAAGGTTTTTGTAAACCATCTCATATTTTCAAGATCAACCTGAATGCCAGGGAGCCAGCTTGAACCTTTTGTTGCTTTTGACCATACTCCCTTTCTCAGATAATTTAATCTTGGTGATCTTTGTTTTTCAGCCCACCACCAGAACTCTCTGGCATTAAATAAAGTATCTTTTTCTTTGCTAATTCCTTTTGTCATTTTGCAGCATCTCCCGTTAGTTTTTTGTGTAAATTACAAACATTAATATATTTCATCTTTATGTATTTTTATACTGCTAACAAATAAGCGAATTAAAACAAAAACTTTATTTTTTTCAACCAAGCTGCTGAACGCTTCGGGCAATAATAGAATCTTGTGTAATTTTATTCATTTCAACGAAATGAGCACTGTATCCTGCAATTCTGACCATCAGTTCAGAATACTCTTCAGGATCTTTTTGCGCTGAATACAAAGTTTCATTATCAACCATGTTAAATTGCACATGATTTATTCCAAGGTCATGCCAGGTCTTTATATATGCTTCCCACAGGGCAAATCCTTTTTCTCCCTGCAGTTGAGCAGGTGACAATCTCTGATTTAATAAAGTTGCCCTGACAGATCCCACATGATCTATTTTTGAAACTGATTTTAAAACAGCAGTGGGCCCTTTTTTGTCAAAACCAGCTCCAGGAGAACATCCTCCGTCATATAAAGGATCACCAAGTCTTCTGCCATTTGGCAGTGCTCCTATCTTAGGGGCCTGCACCAAGTGAGTTGCAACACTTTCAGGAAGTGTGGCCCAGGGTTGACCATTTATATCACGAACAGACCATGACATCTTTTTCAAATCTTCATGAATCCTTACATATATTTTATCTACATAGTCATCATCATTGCCCCATTTAGGCGCATTCACAAAAGCCATGCGCATTTCTTCATAACCTTCCCAGTTTGCCTCCAGGGCTTTTTGCAACTGAGCCATTGTATATTTTTTATCGTCAAATATCACTTTTTTTACTGCAGTAAGGCAGTCACCAATTTCTGAAAAAGTAAAAAGAGTAAACCATAAACTGCTTCTCTCCCTTGACAGAGCGCTGTTTTCACCTTTTTCCACACATCTTTCAAAAAGAGAACTTGTCATGGGTTTTGGATAAAACTTTTCTTCTACCCATCTGTTCTGATGTTCCAAACGTGTTGACATCTTAAAAACATTGGTAAACTGAGCATACCAGGCATCATAAAATTCATCAAAATCCTTAAATTCACAAGGATCTCCTGTTTTCAAACCAGACTGCATTTGTGATACTGGATCAAAACCATCAAACATGGTAAGAGTAAGGGTTTTGGCAGCACCTATCATTGAAGCCTGTGGATATCTTATGGCAGGCGAGCCAGCTTTTGTGTCTGGAGCTGGAGCCATGCATGCCTGATGCAGCCAGCGTCTGGCCTCTTTTAACGGGTGTCCGAACCACTGCATCATGTTCGGAATCAGCACATCATCATTTCTCATGGAAGGATATCCTAATCCATGCCGTATACATTCAAACACCTTTTTTAATGTTTTTTGCCTTGTTTGATTGCTGTATCTAAAACCAAATGTAGGGTCACATACTCTTACAAATAAGGCTGCGTCCAGATAACAATCAGTCAAGTCATTGCACGCATCATTTCCTTCCTCGTCAAGCCCTCCAATAGTCCAGACATAAGGCCCAGGACTCCCTTGCAATCCTTCCCTGCCCATGCGAAGCCAGGTTTTGCCTATGCTAAAAGCTGCTATCATCCACTCACCACAATACTCAACCACATCTTCTCGTGTAAGAGTTTTTTCTTCTAAAACATCTTTTTTATAAAATTCCCAGTGCCAGTAATCCTGTCTCCATGACCAGGCTGCATTGTGCCATTCAAGTCTGTAGACAATCTGAGCAAAGTGATCAAACTGCATTGCTTCCCACAAATGCTCCGGTGGCCTGGCTGGAACTTTTTCACATGTTTCACTAATTCTTATGAGCTCTTCCTGGCGTTTGGGGTCGGTTTCATAGTTTTCTGCAATAATTTTTGCCAACCTGCTGTATCTTCTTGCATATCTGATTGCAGCTTCAAGACATATTTTCATAGATCTCCATGTCTCAATCTTTGGCAAAAAGGCAACCTGATCTTCTGCTGTGGACGCCTCACGTCTTTGCTTTTCAGCATCAGCAATATTATCCTCAATTGTCTTAATAATAGAATCAAATCCCTGATACATCCAATCAGGCTGAAGAGTAACATAATCAAATGCTACCAGATCTCTTCCAGGAGTCATAAGATCAGCCATTAATGACATTACTTTTTCACGTCTGTCCTGATATTGATGGCATTTATCCTGATAGGTTCTTCCTTTCCAATAGGAAACCATCTCTTTGACTTCCTCACGATCCTCATCAGGAAAAAGGCCAGTACGGTCGTTCAGCATGTCTTCATTCAATACTGTACTTGCAGTTGGTATCCAGGTAATAAGATGGGGTGCAGAACCAGGATATCCCTGAATACGTGATTTATCAGTTATAAAAATCGGCTGATTATCCAAAACTTCAGCAATAGCTTTTGCCCTTGTAATAATAAAAGATTCAGAAGGGCTTGCATTTTGAAATACTTTTGTCTGGAATCTCATGTTTTCCAGATCAACCTGTACTCCAGGCAGCCAGCTTGAACCTTTTGTTGCTTTTGACCAAACAGCCTTTCTAAGATAATTTAAACGCTCTGGTCTTTCCTTTTCTGCCCACCACCAGAATTCACGTTCAGTATATAAGCCTTCCTTTGATTTTTTTATCTCCTTTGCCAAAACGTAATACCTCCTGTATGATTTCAAAACGAATTATTAAATAAATTTTTGATAACTGCTTTTGCCATGCAAATGACAATTTAAAAAATCAAACAAGCATACTACTAAAACTTTTTAAGTAAAAAACAAATCACTTTATTATGATATATTTATGTCTCTGATAGACTTACTTTAACTAAGTAAATATCATAGCTTAAAAAAGCAATAATTGTGCCGGTATTTCTATTTATATATTTTTAAACTTATGTTCCCTGTCTGCTTTTTTGTTAAACAAACAATATCGTTATTTGGCTCATGTGCTAATGAGATTTTTTTTAATCTATAAAATTTGTTTGACAGTTTAATTTTTAGATCACAAATTTATGCAAATTGTCTTTTTCTTAATATTAAATTAATGGATTTCGACTTTTAATTATTAAATACCAAATAGTTATACTTAAATTATGATCCATGAAAATATAACTGTTTTAGAAATAGGCAATATTAATAAAGTTAGTATCAAAATTAAATATCGGACAAAATAACATAAAATTATACAATTTTGACCGAATTTGAAAATGCTATAAATCTTTAGGCAGTGTCTGTCCTTAAATGAGGTTTTTTGTTTAAATCAAGGCATGGCACTATAAATTATTGCAAAATTTTGTAACAATTTGGGTACTTATGCTTACTATTGATCGACTTGGATTGGAAAAAATTTTTTGCAGTATTGATTCTTTAAATTCCTGTGAATATTATGTGATCATCCAACCTTATCTATCGCCCTTTAAATTATAATTTTTTTACTTAATTGAGGCGACATCTGTCCTGCCAAATAGGGATAGTGAATTATCGAAATGAGCTAAATTGCTTGATTTATATTTATCACTATGACATTAATTTTTAACTGTACTTTAACAAAGAGGAGGTTAAGCTGGATATGTGAGTTTTTGCCAAACATTTACAAAATATTTTGAGAACAATTAGTTAAGGGAAAAAAGCAATTTCAGGCTTATAATTTATTTAATGTCTGTCCAAAAATGAAAAATTTTGTTCGACAGGCTGCCTGCGGAATGAAAATTTCTTCAGGTTCAAGGCGGAAAATTGGATAAATTGCGTTTTGTAACAACCTGTAGAGTTTAAAGAATACGAAAGTTTTAACTGTTTTCAATACACGCCTGTATTTCTTTAAGGATTAAAATTTTAGTCCTGATACATAACACGCAGTGAAGCAAAGTACTCAATTGGGCAAAATAGCCATTTCCAAATGGAAATTGCTTTTCGCTTTGTTTTAAACTTTTTTAGTATTGCTTGGCCATACAACGCAACATAGCGGTATATATGCTATATTTTGTGTATTGTTTAAGGTAAAATTCAACATATTATTGCACACCAAAAGCCTAACTGGCGTTGCAGGGATAGGCATTTTGGATTACTTGTTGTTTTATATCTAACGCTTCATTTTTATAATAACCATGTGGGAGAGAACAATGAAAATATCTAAATCTTATATTCTGTTAGACCGTTTTTCAATTTTTTTATTATGTTTCAGTTTTATTTTCTTTGCATACTCAGTATCTGTTAATGCAGAAAAAAAGACTCAGGCTAAAGTGCTTGATTTAAAAACGAGTATTTCAATAGCACTAGCCAATAGTCACTCAATTCTTGCAAAAAAAGAAGCTATTAAAGAGGCTAAGTATGGAAAGAAAAAGGCAAGAACCGATTTTTTACCTGGGTTAAGCACAACATATGGCTATAAGAGATTTGACAGGGCAGCTATAATTGAAAACGTCTCCTTTGATATTCCAACATCTGTAGGACCTCAGACATTTACAATGGACGAATTTCAATTTGGATCAAAAGACAATTATGAATGGAAAGTTACCGCTACGCAGCCTGTTTTTACCGGATTTGCAATATCCAGCGCATATAAACTTGCAAAGCAAGGAATTGATGTTTCAAGACTAAATTTTGAAATTGAAAAACTGGATGTTGCCTTAAAGGTCAAGCAAATATATTATAAAGTGCTTAGTAGCGACAAATACCTTGATGTGGCCCAAAAAGCTGTGGCTCAACTTTTATCTCAGGCCAATGATGCTCGCGCTTTTTATGAAGCAGGAATTATTCCAATAAATGATCTTTTAAAAGTTGAAGTTCAGCTGGCAAATACTCAGCATGGTCTTGTCCAGGCTAAAACTGGAACAAAAATTGCCAGAACATATTTTAATACTATTCTAACAAGACCTGTAACCGAACCTGTTCTTATTGCTGATGTTTTAGTAAAAGAACCTAAAACTGATAATTTCGAAAAATGTTTTAAAATAGCCTTAAAAAACAGCCCTGAATTAAAAACTTTAAATATTAATATAAAGCAGACTGAGCAGCAAGTCAGACTGGCAAAAAGTGAATATTATCCCCATGTATATTTTTCAGTGGATTATGTCAAAGCAGGTGACAAGCCAGGTGTATCTGGAAGCGATTATCATATGGAAAGTTCATGGCAGGCGCAAGCTGCTGTAAAATGGAATTTCTGGCAATGGGGCAAAACTCATTATGCAGTCAGCGGAGCCAAAAGTAAACAAAAACAATTAATCCGTTTAAAATCAGGCCTGATAGACAAAATACGCTTAGATGTTAAAGAAGCTGTTTTAAACGAGTTATCTGCCAAGACAAATATTCCTTCAACTACAAAAGCTGTTGAGCAGGCAGAAGAAAATTTGAGAGTGGGTCAGGAGCGATTTAGAAGTCAACTTACAACAACATCTGAAGTTTTAGATGCTCAAACACTTTTAACTCAAGCAAGATTAAATTATTACAATTCCATGTATGACTACAAACTGGCAGAAGCAAAATTACAAAGAGCAATGGGGAAATATTAATTTTATTGCTTTTTTTGTAGTATTGTGATCTCAATAAATTCAAGAAGTGTTAAAAATTTGATTTTGTTAGAGCAAATGCTTACTTATTTTTTTCTGACTTCGGCTAAATATAATTTAAATGCAATTTGCAAAGGATTAAATGGTCTAAGTTGGAGAAAAACTCATTATTTTTTTATATCAAGCAGTGTGATTAGTTATTAGAAATCAGGCTAACAAGTATCATCATGTTTAAAGAATTAATTAAGGAAAAATATTTATCAACGATTTTTTTTGCTCTTATACTTTTTACTGTTTTATACATTTACAACGATAACATTACAACAAGTTATAATAATTCAAAAGACACCCAAATGCGTATGGCTATTATTGAAACCCTGGGTGTACCAGCACTTCCCATCATTTCACAATGCTGCACTTCCAGAAATCTTGTAGACGGTATTTATGCCAGACGAAGTGAGTTGCCAGGAGGTTATTGTTTTCACGCTGACTGCGATGTAGCTGTTACTCCAAATGTCATTGCAGAAAAAGTTTATAAACTAACTGTAATAAAAAAAGACAAATGACTATTACAAAATATATTAATTTACTGCTAACAGCAATACAAAACCTTAATCGGTTCAAGGCGAAAACCATAGCAGTGGTTCTTCCTTTAACTATTTCAATGAGTGTAATATCTTTTATGATGTTTACAAGGGGAGGCTTTATTAAAGATACGCTCATTGCCGAAAAATTTTTACCTGATATTACAGTTCAAAGCACTGAAGCAGGGCGTGTTGCCAAAATATCCACAGATATGATAGAAAAATTTGGCGGTATCCCACATATTAAAAAGATAATTCCAAGAGTATGGGGATATATTCCCCTAAATATCGACGATACAGATATTTCCTATACACTAATGGGCCTTGATCTTGATAAAATTGACTATCATAAACACCTGCCCTGGACCCTTGAACAGGGTTTTTTTCTGACAAAAGGCGATAAAAATAAAGCTGTATTAGGAGAAGGTTGCGCACTAAGTCTTAATGCATCAGTTGGTGATACGCTCAACATCGAAGATACTCTGGGAAATACCGGACAGTTCAAATTAACCGGAATTTTGGGCAATACAGTTCAGGTATACAGTACAGATCTTATTCTTGTTTCCATAGAAGATGCCAGACAATTTTTCGGTTACAAAAAAAATGAGGCATCAGATCTTTTGATTTATGTGGACGATTTCCAAAGCGCAGATAAAATTGCATGGGAAATAACAACCACCTTTCCAAATACCAGGGTGCTTACAGCAAAGGCATTAACAAATCTGGTTATTGAAGCTTTTGGACGCAGGGGAGGAACATTCCAAATGATGTGGTTGATTTTACTTGTTACACTGCTCCTTATTTTATGGGCGCAAACAGCTCATATAAGCGTTGATATGAGCAAAGAAATAGGGATTTTAAAAGCAACAGGATGGCTAACAAGTGATATAATCATCATGCGCATGATGGAAAGCCTTGTCATAGGACTTACAGGAACATCTGTTGGTATTCTTATCGGATTTATATACGGGCTCATGGGAACACCGGGAATTTCAGGCTACTGTATAGGATGTGCATCAATTTATCCAAAATTTCCGGTACCTGTACACTGCGACATTCAATCTCTTTTAATTCTTTCAATTATGGGAGTTGTACCAATTATGGTAATTAGTGCACTGCCTTCATGGCTGGCTGGGATTATCGACCCGGATGTGGCAATTAGAAAATAAAAAGTTTGAATCAAAATATTATGTTAAAGATAGAAAAAGTTTCAAAAAGTTATCAATCTGGAAAAGTAAAAATTAAGGCTCTTGATGATATTTCTGTTAATATTGGCAAAGGTGAATTTGTCATTTTAAAGGGCCCATCAGGTTCTGGTAAAACAACCTTTTTAAATATTTCCGGTTTATTAACAAAAATTTCAAATGGCTGCTTGTGGATAAGTGACCAGGAAGTCTCTCACCTGCCTGATCATTTCATTTCACAGATAAGAAGAGAAAAAATAGGCTTTATATTTCAGCAGTTTAATCTTCTTTCAGGATATAAAACCTGGGAAAATGTTGCAGTTCCACTAATTCCGCTGGGTGTTTCTCTTCAGAAAAGAAAAGAAAAGGCAATAAAACTTTTGGAAATATTACACCTTGAAACAAGAGCCTATTTTATGGCAAATGAACTAAGCGGTGGAGAACAGCAGCGAGCAGCATTTGCAAGGGCTTTGATCAATGATCCGGAATTAATCCTGGCAGACGAGCCTTTTTCAAATATTGGCCATGAACACATTGAAATTATAACAGATATTTTTGCTCAATTAAAAAAAGAGGGAAAAACAATCATAATATCACTTCACCACACACAACCGCAGATAATAAAATTAACAGACCAGGTATTTCATTTTAAATCAGGGAAAATGGTTCTATCCAAAAAAAACATAATTGACTAAAAATTTTTATAGTTTGGCCTAAAAATGCTTATTAACAGTTATATTATAACTTATCTTATATGCTCTCTTATCTCTCTTTTTATGGGTATTATTACGGTATTTAACGGTTTTATCGTATTAAAAAAATGGGATATTAACAGCTTATCAGAAGATCAGTATCGTTTAGAAAAAAAAATATATCTCATAATAACAATTGTAACTTTAGGGTTTTTCCTGCGTTTTATAATGATTCCCCTGTGGTTTATAACACTTGGCAGTATGGTTGGCTCCATTAATGGAGCCATGTGTCTGGTAGGCGTGCACAGTATTAATCCTTATGTTTCATACACGTCCACCAGCTTCAAACTTATACTTCCTCTATTTTATGGATACTGGATTTTTATAAATTTATTAGACAGGCAGGTACCAACACAGCCATTTATAAAACAAAAACTTTTCTTTTTAATGCCACTTGGCCTTTTTATTATTGCAGAAACATGTTTGGATATTACCTTTTTCTTTTCGGTTCCCCCGCGTCAGGTTTCCTGCTGCACATCAATTTTTGATATTCCAAGAAATGAAATATTGCTGGTTGTCGCAGAATCCACCTGGTTATGGGTCATATGCTTTTATGTTTTCGCCCTTGTAGTAATAGCAGCGTTATTTTATCTTCTCAGAACCCATAAAAAAAACACTTCATCATATATGAAAAAATGGTTTGGAAACAAAACATTAATGACATTTGAAACCATTTTTTTATCCCTGTTTATTATAGTTTTTGTTCTATCTCTTCATACAAAAATCAGTCCTCTTTTCTTAGACCTGCCATTTCATCACTGTGTTTTTTGTCTTTGCCGCGATTTTTTTGATGCTCTTTTTGCAAGCGCTTTGATCCTGATCGGCACTTTTTTTCTGATCATATACTTCTGGACAGTGTCTATTGCTACCTACAAAGATGTGGACTCAATATTTAAAAGTATCATGATACGATTGCTTAAATTTTCAACTTATTCTATTTGTGGAGGAGTTTTGATTATAACAATACATATGTTACTTGTTATCTAAAAACTCAAGGACAAATCTAAAATGCAACAGTTTGCACATATATTTATAACTGTTAAATTAAAAATATGGTATTGAAAGCTGATTGCCAACACATAAAAAACTTATAGATCTTTTCAATAATCATGGAGACTATTGCTATGAATAAAAAACAATTTTATTATCAGGTTTTTTTTTATTTTGTATTATGGCTTATCCTTTTTAATTTTGCACCAGCATTAGCTGTTGAAAAATGTATAATGTGCGGAATGGATGCCTGCAAAAGTGAAACAAAATTTACAGTTCAGCTTGAAAAAGGAACAAAAGGCATTAAAGCCGGAAAATACTCATTTTGCTGTCTACGCTGTCTAATTTTTTTTGAGACAAGACTTAAAAAAAAAGGTAAAATGGGTACAATTTTTGTTCGAGATTATAATACAGTATCTGAAGCATATGACAGCGGAGAAATGTTTAAAGCAAAACAGGGATTTTATCTTATTGAAAGTAAACTTCGTCCAAAAGAATCCATGGTCCCTTTTATGTTAATATTTTCAAGTAAAAAAACAGCAATTAAATACAAAAAAATCTACGGGGGAAAAATTTATGATTGGGAAAAGGCTTATAATTACACTAAAACTTATAAATAGCTCAGTTAGATAAAATTATAGATCCGGATTTGTTTCTATCTTGGGCTATTTGCGTTTGTGTTAGATTTTTGATAAGCACAGTTTATATCCAGATACAACATTGAAATCAGGTCAAAATGGAATCCTTATAAAAATAAACGGTTTGACAAATACAATATTGTTATATATTGTAATACACATTTTAATAAACAATGCAGTTTAACTATAATAAATAAAGTGTATTTTAAGGCGATGAGTTATATAATACGAACAGATAAAATAAACAATCCAAAATATCAATTAATTTTAGATGCCGCTGCTAAGGTATTTAAAACACATGGATATCATCATGCAAATATTTCAGATATAGCAAATGAAGTAGGTCTGCAAAAAGGAAGCCTGTATTATCATATCACTAGTAAGGAAGAGCTTTTATATGAAATCATACTATCTGCTGCCAATTTATATTTGGAATCATTGCAGGCTGTGGTAGATTCAAAGCATAAACCGGATATTTTATTAACAAAGGCAATTCATGCCCATATGCAACCAATGGATATCCATTTTGACAGGTGCTATGTTTTCCTGGTAGAATTTAACAACCTTGCCAAGCAGCACATTAAAAAAGTTCACATTGCAATGGATAAATATTTGGCAATATGGATTAAAATTTTGAAGCAGGGAATAAGCAGAGGCATTTTTTTACCAGATCTTGACTGCAAAATGAGTGCACTTTCCATACTTGGAATGTGCAATTGGACGCTCAACTGGTATAAGGTTGGCGGTAAATACGATACAAGTGATTTGGCAGATATGTATTCTGCCGGTATATTAAATGGTATCAAGGTAAAAAATAAAAAAACAAAATAAAATCTAACTATTTACTATAAAAAAGATACCTGGCTGATATACATGTAATACATAGTTATATTTACATTTTTAAACCAAAGTCTATTTATCTGAAATTGTTAAATATTGTTGTATGGACTTTTCAGATTATAAAAAGAAATAATTTTTTATAATCTGAAATAATTCGATTTATATCAGATTATTTTAAAAAATCATATTTATTTAAAAACAGAAAATGGATAATATTACAAGTAGTGTTTATTCCAGATATTGGAGAAAAAATCGTTCAGGGCATGAATCAACAGAGCTGGCATTAACCTTAAGAGCAATGCGAAAAGTTTCTTCCCATATTGGTAGAAATGTCAAACCAATTTTTTGGCAAGGAATGGCTGAAAATAGCGATAGTGCAATCATTCTTGATCCAAATAAAGTTAAAGGCAGCTATCCTATTTCTTTCAAAAAAATCGACCTTATGGTTGGGCAGGTTACAAGTGAAGCACTTGCTGGCATTGAGTGGAGTGACTGGGTAAAAAAACATGTTTACGATGATTTTGAAAAATATACAATAAAAGAGATAAGACCGTATCTTATCGCAATTATTGATGCAGCTGATCAAATATATCTATCCGAAATTGCAAAGCCTGATGTATGGTCTTTATATTTTTTAAAATATTTACAAAAAAATCTTGTTCAGAATACCCGGGATCCTTTACTGCCGCCTAGTCCATCTAGTTTAGCTAACGAATGGATAAAAATTGTAGTTTTTAATCAGCAGCCTGCTATACTTCATCATTACTATGAATATCCTCTTAATGAATTAATAAAACAAACTGACTCCATAATTCAGATCAAGTCACTTCCCACAGTAGGATCAAGAAAAGAAGCAAGAATTAACATATTATCATCACTGTGCCACAGTATATACCAAATTATTTATGGCTGGGAAATTTTTACCATAAATCCAGATGCAAGCTTCATTCAGGATGAATCAGGGCCCAAAGTTGATCTTCCACCTGAAGAAAAAAATGAAACAATTGAAGAAAAAAATGAACAAGAAAACGAAGGACTTGATTCTGAACTTTCATCAGAGATCAAATCTATTCTTGAAGAAGGCGACATAGATATTACAGAACAGGTTTCATCAGTACTTGAAGATCCAGAAGCAGGTTTCATGGAAACCATCTTCATGAAAGGTGTTGCAAAAGCAGATGTATTAGCTGACGAAATGCAGGTTAAGCGGCTCAGAAAATTATTTAAACAACACGAGGCTCTAATAAGAAGAAGAAAAAAAAGACACTTTAGAAAAGCATTAACAAATGGGAAACTTGATGCTAAAAGACTCTATAGAACACCGATTGATGGACGAATTTTTAAATTCAGAGAACTTCCAAAGGATGATTTTTTCTGGAATCTTATTATAGTTGCAGATTCATCGGCTTCAATGACAGGTAAAGGCGGGTTAGGAAGGCCATGGAATTTTGCTGAAAAAGCTTTTGGTGCTCTATCTATAGCATCCAAAGGGTTTAAAAACAGTTTGGCAATTTATGCATACCATGAGGAAAAAAATCGATGTATTTTAGTGGAACTTTATCATGGAGGAGAAATATTTACCATAGCACCAGGAGGCAGAACGCCATCTGGTCAGGCAATTGTTGCAGCTGCAATTAAATCAAAAAAAAGATATAAAAACAGTCTGATTATACATATCACTGATGGTGCTTCTAATTGTGGTATTAATTTGCGACAGGCTGTAGAATACTGCAAAAATATTGGAGTTGATGTTGTAAATATTGGCTTTGAATGTGATAAGCAAACAAAAGATTTTCTTGCGCAGTGTTTTCCTCCTGGTCAATTGTATTTCATGAATGACATAAAAAATCTTACATTGGTTCTTGAAAACGTACTGGGAAGTAAAATTATAAAAAAGCTGAATTAAATTTCAACAAAAAAAAAGCTTAGGATCTTGGATAAAATAATTTTCCCTTTATGTATCTTGGCTTCAGGTATGTTTGTTCTACCTGAAATTAAAAATTTTCAAAACAGTTTGCTACTACTGTAGTTTTTATTTCAGATGGAATAAATTCAACTAAAAAAGTACCTGCTTTTGGAAGCTATTTTTCCCACGCCTCATATTCAATTGTTTGGAAATTATATAAAGGTTTTTTTAATGGTTTCTTCGTCAGCAATTGGTAAAAATACAATTGGTTATATACATTATACTATAAAAGATTTTCTTGGAAACGTGTTATATAAAACATCTGAAAAGCAGCCAGTTGAATTTATTTACGGACTTAGCACAATATCCCCTGGCATAGAAAAAGCACTAAAGGGTATGAAGGCTGGGGAAAAAAAAGAAATCATCCTGAATCCATCTGAAGGATATGGAACAAGGGATAAAAGCCTTATAATAAAAGTTAAACGTTCTGAACTTCCGGAAGGTAATCTAAATGTTGGTGATAAAATTAGGAAAATCTTTTCCAATGGCAATTCAGAGCTTTTTACAGTAACAGGTTTTATTGATGATTGGATTTTTATAGATGGGAACCATCCATTGGCAGGAAAAACGCTTTATGTTAACATCGAAATTATCAATATACACGATATTCCAGAAACATAAGAACAAACAATATATTATATTTAGATTAAGATTAAGTTCAAACAGTTCACAAGCTAAAAAACTTTTTCGAGATAGATTATGGATAACAATGACTGTATAGCAGATAATATCGCTGAAAAATATGACGCCCATGGTAATAAATGGCGAAAAGTTTACTTTGGTGGAGGTTTGCATTTTGAAAACTGGTTGACCCAGTGCATTGAGATCTACGGAAAAGAAAATGTACATATAGAAAAAGTTAACTGCTCAGACTTGAAATGCTTTAAGGAAAGTAAAGAGCAAGCATATCGAATATGGACAAAAGATAAAAAGTGAGAATAGGTCATAAAAAATCAAATACTGCTCTTAAACAGTAATATAAAAAATCAGATAGATTATCTCGACAGGCTGTTACAAAACGCAATTTATCCAATTTCCGCCTTGACTTAAAAAAAATTTTCATTCCGTAACAGCCTGTGGAATCATCAATATTATAAGGAGATACATTTACATGGAACAGGAAAAAAAAATAAAAGTATTAATAGCTAAACCAGGGCTTGATGGACATGATCGTGGAGCTAAAGTACTTGCATTTGGTCTGAGGAATATGGGAATGGAAGTAATTTACACAGGAAGAAGGCAGTCAGCCGAACAAATAGTAAATGCTGCAATTCAGGAAGATGTTGATGTGGTTGGACTTAGCTGCCTTTCTGGAGCCCATATGACATTTTTTCCAAAAGTCTCAAATCTTTTAAAAGAGCAGAAAGCAGACGATGTTCTTATTATTGGAGGAGGAGTAATCCCTGACGATCACATACCAGTGCTCAAAGACAAGGGCATTGCAGAAATATTTGGTTCAGGTTCCATGATTAAGGATATTGCACATTTTATTAGCAAAAATGTGCGTCAAACAAGTATTGCATAAACATGCACAGATATAATTGCAGTATGTTTTTTTGCAACATTACATTTTATAAATATTTCTTTAATGCATTAAAATCACACAAAAGGAGAAAGAGATAGACAAATTAAATGGTATGTGTGGTTTATAATAATACAATCATCTTATTTTTTAACTTCAGCAGATTATAAATTTTAAATTTCCAGTTAATTATTTTTTATTTAAAAATAAAATGCGTTTTGAGAATTTTTTTAATAAACTATGGATATTTAAAAAATATTGATTGCAAATCTTTTTCTAGTGGCAGTAGTATGTTTTTAGGAGATAAATTTACTAAAAACTTTCAACAATATTAATATTAAGGAGATTTACATTATGGAATGGAGTATTGGTCACTCAATTTATAAAAGGGCAATTTTTACACCTGACAAAGCAGCAGTTATTTATGAAGACAAGCCAATCAGCTATAAAGAATTGAATGACAATGTTAATCGTACGGCAAATTATTTGCTTGATAAAGGTATAAAAAAAGGCGATCGAATAACTGCTCTGTTTTTAAACTGTCCTGAATTTTTAGAAGTATACTTTGCTGCTGCCAAGATTGGTGCTATTTTTGTTCCTATTAATTTTCGACTTGTTGGACCGGAAATTGAGTATCAGCTCAATAATTGTGAGTCTTGCATGTTTATCTTTCATGATCTGTTTGTTCCTGCAATTGATCCTATTCGATCCAATGTAATGGTGGATAGGGATAAATATATCTATGTTAAAGGTCTTAATCCTGGCGGACCTGAGTGCCCTGAATGGGCTCAGGATTACTCTGAAGTTGTTGCCAACTATTCAACAGAAGAGCCTAATGTTGTTGAAGATGTTGATTTGGATGATCCTCTTGCAATTATATACACTTCAGGTACAACTGGCGATCCAAAAGGAGCTGTTGTATCTCATCTGCAGACCTTTTTTAAAAATATTCAAATCATGATGTATATGGATATGAACTCAAAGGATATATTCTTGGCTCAGTTACCTTTGTTTCATTCAGGCGGCCTTTTTGTTGTTGCAACTCCGGTTCTATGGAGAGGAGCAACAATGATTTTAAGATATACCTTTGACCCAGGGCAGTTTGCTACAGATATTGAAAAGCATAGACCAACTTGCATACTTGCATTAACAACTATGTGGAGATTTATACTTGACAGCGGCAAACTTGATAAAATTGACGTTAGCAGTGTAAGACATGTAGGAGGAGGAGGCGAAGCCACACCTCAAACTCTTTTGGATGAACTTGCCAAAAGAGGCCTGTATGTACAGCAAGGATTTGGTCAGACAGAAAATTCTGCAATGATGATGGTTCCAAAAGAGATGATGCAAAAAAAGCAGGGCTCAATTGGTCTACCTGGATTTTGCACTGAAGTTTGGGTTGCAGATGATGAGTTTAATAAACTTCCCCCAGGCAAAGTAGGCAGAATTGTCTGCAAAGGCCCCACAAGAATGATTGGCTATTGGAAAATGCCTGAAAAAACAAAAGAAGCAATAAAAGGTAACATACTTGACACAGGCGATTTAGGCTATACAGATGAAGATGGCTTCTTTTATATGGTTGACAGAGCAAAGGACATGTATAGAAGCGGTGGAGAAAATGTCTATCCTGCAGAAATTGAAAAAATCCTGGCTGCTCATCCCAAAATTACAAATGCTGTTATAATTGGTGTGCCAGATGACAAATGGGGTGAAACAGGAAAAGTGTTTGTGTTGCCTGCTAAAGAAGGAGAAACTATTACTTTAGATGAAATACATACATTTTTAGAAGGAAAAGCTGCAAGATATAAATTCCCTAAAATTCTTGAAATGCTAACAGAACTTCCCATGACTGCAACAGGAAAAATAAGAAAAACTGTATTAAAAGAAAAAGAAAAAGAAAAAAAGAGCCGGGAAAATAAATAGCAAATTGTAAAATTTTTGTTAAATCAATTAATATTCGACCTTGTAAGAGTTACAGTTTTCTTAAATTAACTCTATACAGGTCGAATTTAAGGTAATTGTCAAACATATAATTTATTGTATAATTATCCACATTCTGTATAATGTGTCTGCATGACATGTTATCAAAAAATTATATGTCTGAATTGTGCAACTAAAATTTTCATGCTTAAATACAGCTAACAGGGCATATGAGCACAGGCATCAAGGAACAAGTTGTGAAAAAATTGCCATCAATGGCAGTGGCATTCGTAATACTGATCGGGTTTTAATATCAACAAAAACACAGTTAGCACTTTAAAAAAACGGGCAGCATTGTCCAGGTGAATCCCAACTGGCATGTTCTAAATTTAAATAAGACCTGGAAAGTTAGAATAGATAGTATTTGCATTTGCAGTCAGGACAGCTAAGATATTCTCCGTTTTCATCCACATGCAAGCATCCTTCTCCTATAGTTAACACTTCATTACCATTTATATCTTTTGTTTTTCCATTCATATCAGGGCAATATATCCAGGCGCCGCATATGCAGTATAAATCTTCCATTAAAACCTTGGTACATGAAACCTTTTGATGCTCCATAAAACCTCCTTTACAAAAAGCTAACAACCATACCGTATTTTCAAGGGCGTGGGCACAATAACATCCTAATTACACATCAATTTAACATAAATTCAAGTATTTGTTAAGAACAAGTTATTTTACCCACATCCCTTTTTTATCAAAAAAATAAGCCAGCAACCATAACTTATATAATTTTCATAACAAATTAACTGCCAGGCATGGGGTTTTTAGCTGGGCCGTATTCTCCGATAAGAGTAGCAATATTAATTGTCTGGGGTAATACCATTTTTGAAAATTCAACATAATCAGCATCTTCAGCAATTTCTAAAGATTTGGTTTGAAGAGCATATAAGGTAAACACATATCTGTGGGATGCATCTGGAGGAAAGGGCCCGCCATATCCTTTTCCATAGCCTGGCATCTGAAATACACTAAAATCACTGTTTAACTCCTTTGCACCTTCAGGCAACTCACCACCTGGACTTACGCCTTCTGGAATAGCAGTATCTGATGCAGGAATATCATATAACAGCCAGTGCGCAAAAACTCTTGGGAACTGAAACATTTCAGGCACGTCCGGGTCTGTAACAGAAAGCGCAAAGCTTTGTGTTCCTTTAGGAACGTTTTCCCATGCAAGTGGAGGGGAAATTTTGCTGTTTTCAGCATACTTTTCAGGAATTCTACCACCTTCTTCAAAAACGGATGATTTTAATTTAAACATAGCTAAATCTCCTTATTGTAGTTTTTCAGATTAAACAAAATATTAATATAATAATTAAAAATAGAAAAAAATAATTTCAAAATACAAGCTTCAGTCATACTCGCCAGGTGATAGCATATGGCGAATCCATCCTAAAAAAGTATTGTCTTTCAAAACATCAAGATCAAGAGCATCAAAAATTATATCAAGATTGTCAGTACCTAAAAACATTGCTCTACGGGATTTTATTCTCACATTGTTATCCAGTTTTTTTACAGTAACAGCTGGATTACCAGCCGCAATTACATTTGGTGGAATATCTTTTGTAACGATGGAACCTGCACCTATTATACTGTTTTGACCTATTGTAACTCCCTTGCATACGATAGCATGATCACCAATCCAGACATTATCCTTAATATTAATAGGCGACGTTTTCCCAACAGATTGACATCGATTATAAATACCATGCCAATCTGCATCTGTTATATATGCACTTTGCGCCATCATGCAGGAATCTCCAATAGTAATACCACTTGCCGCCTGTATTCTAACGCCAGGACATATTAATGCATATTTTCCAATTATAAGAGGTGCGCCCTTGATCTCACCTTGTGAATTGTTTCGTTCCAAATCAGATTTATGGCCAGCATCTTTTTGAGAAATAATATTAATTAAATCTTTTGGCGGTGGCCAGCTTATTAGCTGAATATGCTGATCTTTCGAGCCTATAACACTTGCATAATCACCCAGCTCAACATGCCAGCCAAAAACACTTACATTCCATGGCCTCAAAAACTGAGAATTTTTACCAAGACGTTTAAATTGAGGACGCATATAGTGCTTTACATACCATTTTTCAAATCTTTTATACATTTTTTTCAAAATATATGGGCGATGATCTCTTCTCAACTATAACCTCTCACAATATATATCACAAAAATAATTTGTTAAATTTCAACCATAAATTTTTTATATGAAACAACAAATCTGCTAATATGATAAAATAGATACTTGTTACTTCCAGTAATTATGGCTAAAAAGTCTGCTAGCTGGTGTCAAATCATACAGAGCATCATTTGCAAGTAAAATAACAGCTGCTGTCCATGTTGTTCTTTCTTCAGGCCAGATTACATTATCTGGATATGTCACTCCAGTCCAGTATGTTCCATCTTCATCCTTTTTGTCTTTAATCCAGTCAAAAAGTAATGCTGCCCGCTCAAAATCACCTATTGCTGCTAAAGCCAATACAAGCTCAGAAGTTTCTGCCATGGTAACCCATGGTTGATCTGATACACATTTTATCCCCCACTTTTCCACAACAAACTTATCCCAATATTTTTCAATACGATGCTTAGCTTCATTGCCTGTTATTGCACCACTTAAAATGGGATAAAACCAGTCCATAGAATACCTTGACTTTGTGTTATCAAAAAGATGAGGACGTTTTCTTATGGCCATGGATAGCTTTTTATTGGCAAACTCCCATCGCGGTTTTGTTTTTCCAAGATAGGATGCAATAGCCAGTGCACATTTAATGCTCATATACATTGAGCTTGATCCTGTTAAAAGTGCTCTTTGTTCTATAATGTTATTTTCAGCAACGGACCAATATATTTCACCTGTGGGAGCCTGCAAACTTATTATAAATTCAATTGCCGCGCAAACACTAGACCACATTTTTTTCAAAAAACTGACATCATTGGAAATCAAATAATGGTGCAAAACGCCTACAGCAATATATGCACTCATATTGGCATCTTTACGCATCTCAGACGGTTTCCCATTTTTATAAGATGCCAGCCAGCTTCCATCTTCATTTTGCATCTTAAAAGACCATTCATAAGCTAATTCAGCCTCTTTCAAATATCCTGCCACGCTAAGGCCCATTGCATTTTCCACATGGTCCCATGGATCAGTTTTTCCTCCATTTGACCAGGGAATTTCCCCATCTGTTTTTTGTACTTTAAGAATTGATCGCACTGTTAAATCAATATCAATCAGTGATGACTCTTCGCGTCTGCTTAGATTAACCTTCATTAATGACCACCTTTCTTTAATATACTAGTAGAGCAGAATCCAAATAAAAGCATACAGCTTTAGACAATTTCAGGGAAATGCCTATATTTACGTTGAATTTTCTTTCATAGAAATAATATCAATTCCTATGCTTTATAAAACAGTAAAGATTGTAACATTTCAAAAAACTATATTGCTGCAAAAAATCAGGAATTTTTTTCACCTGTCTGTTGTTTAGTAAAGGCTGCTTTGAAACATCTGTCTTTAACCTGTTCTTTTACATCTCCCCAAAATATATTGCAATAGCAATTACAATATTACTACACAATATCAACATTTTTTTATTCATTTTGCTGATATTATAAATATTCTGTGATAAAATAAAATTTTCAATTAAAAATTATTTTATTTGAAAAAAAATAAATATTGTATTAATTCAACATATTGTTAGCATAATGTTTTTAACACATTTTTTGAAATTTTGTATGAAACAGGTCAAATGTAAATATTTTGAGCGGTTTCATAGTTTTTTAAGTTACTTTTAAATATTTATTTCGCGTAGGAAAAGGGATAACTTATGGATAATAATGATAATAAATCAAATTTGCTTAAACAAGCAAAAACAGACTGGGAAAAAAATGTATTAAAGCCTGCAGTCAATAGATTCGGAATGGAAAAATCACCTTCTGATATTTATACTCCTCTTGATTTAACTAATTACGATTATTTGAAAGATGTTGGGTTCCCTGGGCAATACCCATTCACAGGCGCATCATACCCTACAAATATAAATGCCATGGGAATGAAAATGATGGCCAAAGGCCAGGGAGAATTACTGAAAAGAGCAGCAATATATTCAGGTTATGGAACTGCTGAAGATACCAGAGACTATTACAAATATATGATGGCTCAAGGTTTTACAGGAGGTCCAAACCTGGCCATGGACCTTCCCACACAGTGCGGATATGATTCTGATAACCCAATGGTTGAAGGTGAAGTGGGTAAAGTTGGGGTTGCAATTGATACACTTAAAGATCTTGAGATTATATTTGAACCTTTTCAGGATAATCTAAATCTTGATAAAATTGCAGTAAATATGACTATTAATGCCCCATGTAACATATTAATATCGATGTATTTGGCATTAGCTGAAAAAAGAGGTATCAGTTGGGATAAACTGAAATGTACACCTCAAAATGATATACTCAAAGAGTTTGTTTCCAGAGGAACATACATTTTTCCCCCAGATCATTCAATGAGAATGTTTAAAGACAGTCTTGTTTTTCTAAACCAAAACTGTCCAAAGTTTAATGTTACAAGTATAGGCGGTTATCACATTCGTGAGGCAGGAGCATCACGTACACAGGATCTGGCATTTAGTATGGCAATTGGCATTGCATATCTGGAAGAAGGAGTTAATGCCGGAATTGATATTGATTCTTTTGCGCCAAGATTTACCTTTAATGGCTTTGGCGGAAGTATGGAATTTTTCAAGGAAATTGCATTTCATAGAGCAGCAAGAAAAATGTGGGCTTCAATTCTAAAAGAAAGGTTTGGAGCTAAAAAAAAGGAAAGTATGAGAATACGTGTTCCATTTACGGCTCATATCGGCTGCAGCAGCACTACAAAGCAACGCGCTTTAAATAACCTAACACGATCAGTTTCAGGAGCTATTGCAGGAGCCCTTTCAGGAGGCGCGCCTTTGCCATTGCCGCCCTATGATGAGCCATTAGGACTAGGCTGGAGTATGGAAGCCAGACAGCTTATGCATGATGCAGTAAGAATACTAACCCTTGAATCAAAATTATCTGATGTTATTGATCCATTGGCAGGATCCTTTTATGTGGAATCTTTAACCAAAGAAATTGAAGAAGAAGCCATAAAAGAGCTTAAAAAAATTGATGAGATGGGAGGTGCTGTAGCTGCTGTTGAAAATGGCTACATGCAAAGAGGAGTGGCAGAAAGCGCTTCTGAACGTCAAAATAAAATTGAAAGAGGAGAAGAATTTATAGTTGGAGTTAATTGCTTTACAGATGAAAACCAGTTGGATGTAACTACTAGTAAAATGGTAGAATATCCGTACAACCCTGATAAAAGGGAGAAAGCAGAAAAAAAGCAAATAGAAAAACTAGCAGATATTAAAAAAAATAGAGATAATATCAAGGTACACAATTTATTGAATGAATTAAAAAAAGCTGGGGAAGATCCCAATAAAAATATGATGCCAATTTTTATTGATTGTGCCAAAGCATATGTAACGGTTCAGGAACAGTGTGACGTATTACGAGGCACATTTGGTGAATGGGAACATGATACACTTTAATTGGATTCTGCAAAAAAAGCTGATTTCAATACTATTTTAGCAGAAATTTACAAGCTCATTAAAATAAAATTTGAGTTTGTAAATTTCTTATCCTAATTTTTGTTTAAATTCCTGACAAAGTCAATATATCGCATCCAGCCATAAAGCTATAGCTGGACATTTCATAAAACTGATTAAATAAAAAATATAATAATATCTTTAAGTTATAACCCAAGAAAATTACCAATAATACTTTTCATTATTTCAGTTGTCCCGCCAACAATTGTCATTACACGCGCATCACGAAAAGCCCTGGCAATATGATTATTATTTAAAAGGCCTGACTTTCCATGAAACTCAAGGCATTGCTCCGTAACTTTTTTAGCCATTTCTGTTATCCAGTACTTTGCCATTGAAGTCTCAATAACAACATTTTTACCATCAATATGTTCAGTAATCAGTTTATCCATAAAAGTTCTTGCTATTTTAACTTCTGTTGCCATTTCCACAAGTGCAAACTGATTAGCCTGAGATTTTGAAATCGGTATGCCAGATACTGATGTTGCCTTGCAATGTTCAATTGTTTGATCAAAAATATACTCCACAGTAGCAAGAGATTGCAAAGCAATAATTAACCGCTCCTGCTGAAGCTTTTCCATAAGCATATAAAAGCCTTTCCCCTTCTGGCCAAGGAGATTTTCTTTTGGAATACGGCATTTTGAAAAAAAAAGTTCAGCTGTATCCTGAGCATAAAGCCCCATTTTATCAAGCTTGTTTGCCTTTTCAAATCCAGGGGTATCAGCTTCTATCAGGTACATTGAAATTGCTTTATATGGATTTTTTTCCAAAGGATCCTTTGCTGCCAAAACTATCAAACCACAATTAATGCCATTTGAAATAAAAATTTTGGATCCGTTAATTACAATTTCATCGCCTTCTTCAACAGCTGTTGTCTGTATTGATGCAAGGTCACTTCCGGCGCCAGGCTCAGACATTCCAACTGCTGTAATTATTTCGCCTGAAACACATTTAGGTAAATATTTTTTTTTCTGCTTTTCTGAGCCATACAAATTAACATATGGAACAATAATATCACTGTGCATGGAGCTTGAAAGCCCCGATTGATTACAGCGGATGGTCTCTTCAGCAAGAATAACTGCATAAAGAAAATCAAGGCCTTGTCCTCCATATTCTGGAGCAATGGTTGGGCATAAAAAACCCTTCTCACCCATCTTGCGCCAGACACTTTTAGGTACAATCCTATCTTTTTCCCATTGGTCAGCAAATGGTGTAACCTCATTTTTTACAAATTCACGAACTCTTTTTCTGTACTCATTGTGTTTTTGGGTGTACTGCAAAATATCCATAACAACGAAAACTCCTGAAAAACTAAAATTTACAAAATGGTTGCTTAATCAAATAACAAAATAAGTATGATAAAAAAATCATCAACTATAATCAAGCATTATCTTGATTATCCTGCATTTGTCTAACTAAATCGACAATCCTGGGCAAAATATTGCCTGTTGCACCTTCCAGAAAAAGATCGCAGATACTGGTTAATACTGTTTTGGTTGGATTAATCTCAATAACTTTCGCTCCTTTTGACTTGGCTATTACAGGGATTGATGCAGCCGGTTCCACTACTCCTGAGGTTCCCAAAACTAATATAAGTTCGCAGTTGGCTGCCTCATTCATGGCAGGATTAAGGTCTTGAACCTGTTCCCCAAAGCCTACAAAATCAATGCGGCTATTGCCTCCACAACTGCAAAGAGGAAGTTTGCTAAAGATATCTGCCAGCTGAAAGCTGTTAAGACTTCCAAAGATATTAAAAATTAATTTAAAATAATCGTCTCGCTTAAATGTTTTTTTCTTTCCACATGACAAGCATTTCAAACGGAAAAGATTGCCATGAAGTTCGTAAACTGTTGAATTGCCAGCTTCATTATGCAAATTATCAACATTTTGAGTAACAACAGCTTTAAGATAGCCCATTTTTTCCAGTTCAGCCAGTGCAATATGGCCAGGGTTAGGCACGGCCTTGGAAAAGGAACCCATCATATCCTTTAATATTTGAGGCCCATCTTCAGGATGGTTAGCAAGTACTGTTAATATGCCTCCGGAGCTGCCTTCTGGATATCGATCCCAAAGCCCTCCTGCATCTCTATAAGTCGATATACCACTTTCAGCTGAAACTCCGGCTCCTGAAAAAGCAACTATACGCTTACACGGATAAATAAGTTGTGCTGCCTGCTTAATAAGATCATCAATATTCATAAATTTGCTCCTATATTATAGGCTTTTTTATAGATACTTTTTTTAACATTGTTAATTAAAAAAAATCAGGGGAAATGACCATTTGCAGATGGAGATTAAACTATGCTCTGCTAAAAATCTTTTTTTGATGCTGCTTAATAAACATATCAAGCTCAGAAATATTCCACCTGCGATTCATTTTACTTAACTTGCGTAAAAGCTGTTTTGTCTCAGCCAATAATTTTTTATCATCAGAATCAGATATAGAAACGACCCTATCTGAAAATTGTTTCATCATCTTATGTTCCAACTCCATTCCCTCAGCTTTTACAAACTGGCATTGGTTCCCGCACCTGGGACACTTTCTTGATTCAGCCTGTCAGCCAGTTTTACAAATTTGTTTAAATTGTGAAACTTCATCGATAAAGCCGCACTTGTCACATTCAATATACATTTTCAATACCTCCTTCATTAAAAAAGGGACACGTAAAAACATGCCCCTTGTATAAGATGATTAATAAAATAAACTAAAAAAACATCCATCTAACGGTAAAATGTCATTGAAAAACAGTTAGAAACTAGTATTTTTACCTACAGAATCATCATAAAAATTCAATAAAATATTTGGTGACAACTTTTATGATATTACTATTTACAGCTTTTATTGATAATTCTGGATTTTAGTTTCATTTTTACCAGTTTATGATTTTTTTTAAAAAGATCTGTTTTTTTATTTTTTCAATAGCTGTATCAAAAATATGTTAATTAATATAACTTATATGATTTGCTTTTACTGGCATCTTTTTCTTCCAGTTGAAAATGCAAGGATAACAATATTGATTCAAGCACATCTCTGCTAACCTGGAGACTGTGGATAAAAGCCTCTCTGATTTTGGCTCCGACTGCTACCATTTCTGCAATCATAAGTGTATGGCGGGTTGAAACTACAATTGGCTCCTGTGTGTTGCCTCTTAATTGATTTGCAACGTTAACTATTGTTAAAGAATCAGCCTCAGAAATACCTGTTTTCAAATGTAAAACATTTGTTTCAACCTCCATTGGGAGATAATCTAAAAGAGATACATAAAAACGGTCTCGCAAAGCTGCATCAAGCATTTCAGTTCCAATGAACTCTTCTCCTTCATTAAGGGTAGCCAAAAAAACAACTTCATCTGCTACTTTTAACAATCCGAGTTCATCCATCCACACCTTTCGGTCTTCAGCCAAAACTGAAAATAGCATATTCAATGCTTTAGGGTGTTCTGGTCTGTTTATTTCCTCTAGATGAATAACACATCTAGGCGTTTGAAGTGCCTGTGGAAAAAGAAATTGCTGATAAAATGTCTCACCATCTTTTAACCTGTGTTCTCCAAACAACTGGCCAGGTTCCGATAAAATTCCAATCTGAAAAGTAGCTAAAGGTCTGTTATTATGTGCTGCAAACTGTTTTACCATTGTTGATTTGCCACAACCCTGCTTTCCTGCTATCAAAACATTTACAGGATGCCGTTTTGAAAGAGCTTCAATTCTTTCAAGATTTTCAATAACATCCTCTGGTAAAAAGAAATGTTTTTCTGCTTCCGGCATTGTTGTACTAAGTTCATTACCACTCATACATTTACTCCTTTTTGCTCAAGTTTTAGTTGATATCAGCATATACAGATCCAAACGGGTGCCCATCCAGAAATAGCTAATTTGCCCAAATAGAGTGCTTTATTTCACTGCGTGTCATTTGTTGTTAGTGTGTATTAGAAAGCTGTTGCACACAGCAAAGCTTTAGAGCTATATTTTTGCCTCCCTGATCTTGAACAAACTATCCTATTTCTGAATGGACACAAAATAAAAATTTGGTACTATTTTCTAGTTTGAAAAAACATTTTACTAAAGATAACGAAAATTATACTTATAATAAGATATAAATATTTAGACTGTTTAAAATACAAATTTACAACCACGATTTTTGTATTTTAACTTCAGTTAAACACAATTATTTCTCAAAAATGTATTAACATCAAATTTCAAATAAAACAGCAAAAATGCAATAAGCATTAGAATTTTTCCAAAAAAATAAGCACAAATCAACAAATATAAAAATAATTTGCAAGCTAACACAAAAAAAACATGTTAACATTTAATTAACCCTATACATGCATTTAAAATTCAAATAGATAGTTGAAAATTATTTCATTGCAAAGTTTTAACAACCTTATTTCTATTGATTATCCTCCAACTGTAACCTCAGGAGCATGATCCATAAAAAACTCAACCACAGGAATAAGAGACTCATCATTTACCGCATCGTCTGCTGTAAAAGGATAATCCAATCCAAAGGCCTTGTATTTTCCTCCTGCATGAGGATGATAAGGCAAAAGATCAACGCCTAAAACAGCATCACCTAATTCTTTAATAAACTCAGAAGTTTTCTCCCAGTTTTCCTGACTATCATTCCTGCCAGGAATAACAGGAATTCTTATTCTCATTTTTACACCTGACAAAGCTATACGCCTGGCATTTTCAAGGATAATCTCATTTCCCAATCCGGCATATTCACAATGCGCTTTGGTATTCATATTTTTAATATCAAATAATACAAGATCTGTGTACTGTAAAATTTTCTCATACTCTTCCCAGGGAGCATGGCCGCAGGTATCAAGTGCTGTATTTACTTTTCCTTCTTCTTCTTTAATTGCTTTCATTAATGCACATGCAAATTCAGGTTGACACATAGGTTCTCCACCTGAAATTGTAAGGCCGCCTCCAGAGTGTTCAAATAACATTTTATCTTCCAGAATTTCATGTTTCACTTCTTCCAAAGACATTATGTTTCCCCATTTTATAAGCCCCCCATGCTCACAATAGTCTACGCACTGGAAGCAACTTGTACACAGGCAAGGATCCACACTGGGTTTATCATCATTTCCTAATTTCAAAGCACCTGTGGGGCAGACATCTACACACTCTTTACAGGCTGTGCAGTTATTCATAAATGGGATTACTTCAGGATAACGCCGTTTTCCTTCAGGATTGTGGCACCATTCACAATTCAAATTGCATCCTTTCAAAAAAACCATCGTTCTATAGCCAGGTCCATCATTTATGCACATTGTCTGAATATCATTTACAATGCCAAATAATTGCTTTTCTTCCATTTTTTACTCCTTAAAATATTATTTATTCAACCCCGGATAAAATTAGGTGAATAGTATTGTGTTGATAATACCCTTAAGTGCTTGTCAATATATTAACCAATGCAGCAAAACAAATCCTCAATTCATTATTGCTACAACGATACTTGCCTGATCCATAAAATATATAGTTTTATTTATAATTTCAAACTTAATATATTTGTGCTAAATCGTTAAGTATCGTCGCAAGTTTGCTTATAAATATTTGAATTTTAGCTTTCTTCAAAGCCTGATCCACCAATTGTTACATTAAAACCTGCTTCATCGTATAATTCTTTAATCGGTTCAACTTCAGAATTATCAAGGGCTTCTTCTGCCTCCATATCCCAATCACGGCCAAGCCATCTATATTTATCCTGACACCAGTTATGGTAAGGTAGAAGATCAATTCGTGCAGGTGGCTTAGGTAGTGTTTTTATTAATTCCACCATTTTCTGATGATATTCATATGAATCAGTTAAATCCGGCATTATAACGATTCGGAGCCACACTTTAACCCCTTTTTCCAATAATTTCCTAAGGTTACTTATAATCGGTTCATTTGGAACGCCTGTAAGTTCTTTATGAATTTTTGAATCCACATGTTTTAAATCATATAAAATCAAATCTACCTTGTCGGCTAATTGCTCTAGATCTTCCCATTTGCAATATCCTGAAGTATCAATACATACATGAAGTCCTTTTCCTATTGCACTGTCAATAAGCTTTTCGGAAAATTCCTTATGAAATAACGGCTCACCGCCACTTATTGTCATTCCACCGCCTGAATTATTGTAAAAAGGACGATCCTGTTCAACTTCCTCAATGATCTCTTCAATTGTCATTTCTTTACCGGCAACTTCAAGAGCAGAATAATTGCAGGCATCAACACACTTCATACATTTATCACAACTATCACGTATAATTTTATCATAAGTTGAACCTTCCTGTTGTGCCTCTTCAGGAGGAATAGGTTCGTTTATTGCTTCCAGAGGACAAGCATCAACACATTCGCCACATTGAACACATAAACGGTTTTTCCAATATAATTCTTTCCCCATAGCCTGTGTTTCCGGATTATGGCACCATTTACATTTCAAAGGACAGCCTTTGAGAAAAACATTTGTTCTAAAGCCAGGACCATCATTTACCGCAAATTTCTGAATCTGCGTAACTAATGCATTTTTATTATTCATTTTCATAATTTCCTTTTATCTTTTAATATATAAAAACTGTTTTTCTAAATTTCAGTTAATATTTTACATTCCTTATGCCTTAGCCATAAAAATGGCTTGTATTTTTGGCTAAATTTAAAAACCATAAATTAAAGAATTTCAAATTTCGTGCCATATTTTCCATGATTAAACAACATGCAGATCAATCTATAATTAGCAATTTGTTTTTATAAGGGTGTATGCTATTTACAAAATAATATTTAAACAATACTGATTATACTTATTTTAAAACAAATTCGGCCATTTTTACATTTAAATGTCACTATGTCCGATATATAAACCCCTCTTATTTCAGACACAAATAATAAAGATAAAAGTCAGTTGCACAAATTAAAAAATTCACAAAATTCATTACAGCATGACAAATTTATACTGCTTGTATTATACCTTGTTCCCATGTTTAAAAACTGTTATAGTTTCAAATTATATCTGAATGGTTGATATATTTTCATTTTATTTAAAAATCGAAGACAAAATAGTGTAATATAGATTAACTGATTTATGCAATCAGTTTCTATGCTTTTTTTCTTAAACCATGCAACACTAATAAGAGATAATCAAATTTTAAGATAGATTTATTTTGTGATAATTTTTTTTGGCTAATTTATACTCTTAAGTTATGCGCAAAATGGGAGTACTTTTTCTGCGACTTGTATCGAAAATCTGATTAATATACTATATAGTGCAGTTAAAATAAAAGCTTGTTGCTGGCAACTATCACAACGTAAGCATTAAGGAATTTTCATTATGAATCTGCTCCATAAAGATTTTTTGTTTTCCTCGCATCATGCTGATAGTTTATTGCATATAGCAGCGTTAGCATTTGATCAGACAGAAACCATAGCAGGTATCATGGATATTAGGGGCAGATATGTTTCTGCAAATCAGTCATTGCTCCAACACTGGGATATTACTTTTGATCAAATCAAAGGTTTTTCATTACTTGATATTCCATGGCTAAACCTTTCTCCAGTAGAGAAAAAAAAAATCAAAGCAATGATTAAACAGACACAAAGTGGTAAAACTGTAAAAGCTGATGACATGCACATCTTTCAACCATCAGATAGAGCAAAATTAAATTTTACACTTTCTCCTTTATTTGATGCAAACAGAAATGTTATCGGCCTTATTTATCAAGAGGATGCTGCTTCAAAACCGAACATTAATCAAATTGTTGATAAAGAGAAATGGGAGACACAGCAATGGATTGATTCCATGGGCTCATTTGTTGCCAAATGTGATCCTAAAGGTAAGGTAATCACATGCAACCGCGCATTATTAAATGTGCTTAACATGAAAATTGAGGATGTGGTAGGTCGTTTTGTATGTGATATAATTAAACTTACAAGTTTAAATAGAGGAAGACAAAAACTCCAAAACGCCATTTCTCAAGCAAAGGATGGACATAAAAAAAGTATGGAAATCAATTGCTCTCTTACAGACGATACGAGCGCAAATTGCCTTTTTAATGTAAGCCCAATAAAGGATAATAACGGAAATATTTCATTTTTAGCAGTTGAAATTATTGATATATCAGAGCAGGTTAAATTACGTGAACTGGTGATTGCAAAGGAAAAAGCCTATTCTAGCCATTTAGAAAAAGAAGTAAATGAAATTGATACTGCTTTGCGGAAAACCGAACAATTCAATAAAAATTTGGTTGATTCTGCCCCCATGGGCATAATATATCTTGACGAAAATGACAGAGTGCTTTTTGCTAATCCTGAAATGTTAAGAAAATTTGAAATAGCAAATATTTCTCCTGACCACATCAAGGGAAAAAAAATTACAGATCTCAATTTATTTCCTGCATTCTCTTCCTGGGAGAAAAATAATGATTTCCATAACCAGAAAATTGATTTTGGACAGATGAAAATGCTTCTTAACTATGATAATAATAAAAGTCTGCAGTTTGAAGTACATACAGGCCCACTTATATCATCTGAAGGAACAAAAGGAACTGTGCTGATTATGGACGATGTTACAGAACGTAACCGTCTTGAAAAGGAACTTTTTAGAACACAGATTCAGTCTGAAAAAATGAGTTCATTGGAGCTTCTCATTTCCGGGGTCGCACATGAATTGAATAATCCTTTAACCAGTATTATTGGCTGCGCAGAATTTCTCTTTGAAAGCTTTAAACTTGATCAGGATCATATTGAAGCAGCAAAAATAATTGTTTCAGACGCAAGAAGAGCTGGTAAAATTGTAAAAAGTTTGCTGGCCTTTGCCCGTCAATCAGTTTCTGAAGGCACAACTATTAATTTAAATGAAATAATCATAACCATTCTTGGCATAAGAGTCCATGAAATGGAAAGCAAGGGGATTCGGGCAGCTCTTGATTTAAACTGGGATATTCAACCCATTGAAGCAGATGCAACCCAGATTCAGCAAGTAATTTTAAACCTTATTGCAAATGCTATGTATGCGATAGAATCAGCAGGTATTGGTAATAAAATCAGCATCAAAACATATATTGACGGTAACTGGGCAATTATGGAAATAAAGGATAACGGACCTGGTATACCTGAAATATACAGATCGAAAATCTTTGATCCTTTTTTTACTACAAAACCGCCTGGCAAAGGCACAGGACTAGGTTTATCAATTGTTTACGGCATTATTCAAAAACACGAAGGATGTATATACACAGACACAACTATAGGATCAGGAACATGCTTTAAAGTCATGCTGCCATTATCCAAAACAAGTGCATTGCCACTTCAACAATCTCTATCTCCGGTGGTTTCCTACTGGATTCCTCCAAGAGTACTTGTGGTAGATGATGAGCCCAATATATGCATTACCTTATCAAGATATCTTAAAGATCTCGACTGTTATATTGATACAGCTTCAAATGGTAGAGAAGCTATGGAAAAAATTGAAAACAATGTATATGACTTACTGCTTGTTGATGTTAAAATGCCTGTAATGGATGGGCCTGAGTTGTACGAAAAACTTTCTTCTGACTATCCGCATCTTTGCAAGCGGTTTGCCTTTATGACAGGTATATCGGCGGAAACAAATCATATTTTACAGACAACAAAAGTTCCGATTTTACAAAAACCATTTAGTAGAAAAGATATTATGGATTTTTTCTTACAACTTGAAAAAGTCTTTGAAATCAATTTATAAAAGTCTCTTAAGGAGTAGCAAATTAGATGAAGTTAAAGGTGCTGGTAATAGATGATGAAAAATCTATATTACAAACTTTTAAATTTCGTTTGGCAAAGTTTGGCTATCATATTTTGCAGGCTACAGATGGTGAAACCGGAATGGAGATCTTAGCCAATACGGACTGTGATGTGGTCATAACTGATCTAAAAATGCCTGGTCTATCTGGCCAGGAAATAGTAAAGATTTTACAGGAAAAATATCCAGATATTGAGATCATTGTTATTACCGGATATGCCACAATTGAATCAGCGGTTGAAGCTATGAAGGCTGGGGCATGTGATTTTTTAAGCAAACCCCTCGATTTTGAACATGTAAGAATTATTCTTGAAAAAATTAACGACCGAATTTTATTAAAAAAAGAAAATCAAAAATTAAAAGAACATGTGGGTGAGTTAAAAAATGAGCTTTCACAAAAGTATCAATTAAATAATATGGTAGGTAAAAGCAATGCAATGCAGAATGTATTCAGGATGATTGAAAGAGTTGCGCCTTTGGAATCTACGGTTTTAATATTTGGAGAAACAGGTACAGGCAAAGAAATGGTTGCAAAATCAATTCATCATAACAGCCAGCGAAAATCTGGCCCAATGATTACAGTAGATTGTGGCTCGCTCACTGAAACATTACTGGAATCAGAACTGTTCGGGCATGAAAAAGGTGCTTTTACAGGGGCACAAACAGCCAAACGAGGCAGATTTGAGCAGGCGCACACAGGTACAATATTTCTTGATGAAGTTGCAAATGCATCTGCTGTAGTACAAAAAAAACTTTTAAGGCTTATTCAGGAAAAAAACTTTCAACGTATAGGTGGAGAACACTCTATTCAAGTTGATGTCAGAATTATCGCAGCGGCCAATCAGAATTTATATAAACTGGTAAGGGAAGGAACCTTCAGAAGAGATCTTTTTTACCGTTTAAATGTTGTTCCCATCAGCATTCCACCATTATATAAAAGAAAAGAAGATCTGCCTCTTTTGGCCAGACATTTTACTGATAAATTTACAGAAAAAATGAATAGAAAACCAATGACCATAGCAGCAGAAGCTATTCAACAGCTCATATCACATTTTTGGACAGGAAATGTAAGAGAGTTATCAAATGTAATTGAAAGAACAATTATCATGACAAGCGACAATTTAATTGAAAAATTCTATCTTGATGATGAACAGAACTTGTTCAAGCAGACCATAGATTTTAGTTCAATAAACCTTGATCCCCCATTAAAAGAGCAAGTGGCAGCTCTTGAAGAGAGTTACCTGAAAAAAGCATTAGAAGAATATCATGGCCGGCTTAATAAAGTTGAAAAACGAGCAGGATTAAATCCCAGAACTCTTTTTAGAAAAATGAAATTGTATGGTCTTGACAGAAACAATTTCCGTTCACAAAATATTTAAAAAAGTAACGATATGAAGCAGATCAAATCAATGATCTGTTATTTATTAATTTTATTACTAAAATATATTTAGTAATATATGAACTTTATAGGAGATATTTATGTCTGATACTGTTTTAGCAGTTTTATTTTCAGGAGGAACTGATTCCACATATGCTGCATGGTCTCAAATTCCGAAATATGATAAAATTCATCTTGTAACATTTCAAAGGAAAGGTTTGCTAAAGCCTGAAAATACAAACATAGCTGTATCGCGCTTAAAGAAGGCCTTTCCTGATAAAGAGATTCTCAGCCACTATGTAGATTACGAAAAAATATATCAAAAGGTGATACCAAACAGAGAAAAAATAGAAATTCAACAGGATTTACTTTGCAGAAAAATAGATCCTTTATGGGTAAATCGCCATGGCCAAAGTCATGGTCAAAAAAAATATGATGAAGATAAAGAAAAACTTTTTCTGACAAATGAATGCCTTCAATGTAAAGTTGCAATGTATTTGGCTGCTATTAAATTCTGCAAGGAAAATGATATTCAAAATCTTTGTGATGGAAGCAATACAGAACAGCTTGATGACGGATCCCAGTTAGAAGATGTAAAAAAAAATGCTCAGGATTTTTTCAAGCGATGTGGGATAATTTTTTTTTCACCTGCCTTTTACATATCAGCAGAAGAGAGATGTAAAACTCTTTATCAGGCTAAAATCACAGATCACCCAAACCATAAATCAATTGAAAAAGCACATAAAATACCGTCAAGGCAGATTCAATGCACAGACCCATCTGCTGTTTTATGGACAACATGCGTTTTTCCGTGGATAGTATATGATGGCAAGTCATGCAATGACTATGTTGAAATGAGCGTCAATTTTTTTAATGCTACAATGGAAAAAGGATTAAAGATACTTGACTTAATTTAAGCAAAACAAAAATTGTCAAGCAATTAACTAAAATATTTAACATAGCAGAATAATAGAAATATAATGAATTGGGATATTGGCAAAATAATATCAAAAAGGGCAAAATTATCACCAGATAAAACTGCAGTTATACATGAGAATTTTCATATAACCTATAAACAGCTGAATGAAGAGTCAAACCGCGTTGCCAATTATTTGATAAAAAAAGGAATAAAACAAGGCGATCGGATATCAACCATATTATTAAACTGTCCTGAATTTTTATCCGTTTATTTTGCTGCAGCAAAGCTTGGCGTTATTTTTGTACCATTAAATTACAGAATGGTTTCAAGTGAAATCAAATTCCAACTTAATGACTGCGGTTCCAGGCTACTTTTTTATCATGATGTATTTCAGAAAAATATCTTTAATTTACAAAAAACAATAAAAGTGGAAAAAGACAAATTCATATTTATGAAAAGTGGCCTGCCGACTTTTATAAGTTGTCCTGAATGGGCAGTTAACTATCATGATGCAATTCAATCCCAAAAAAGCGATGAGCCTGTACCTGATAAACCCATTGGTCTTGATGACACCCTTGGAATAATTTATACATCTGGAGTTACAGGGACTCCAAAGGGCGCAGCTCTTTCCCATGGACAAACATATTTTAAAATTTTTCAAATCATAATATATACTGATTTGACAAGTAAAGATATAATGCTGAGTCAATTACCACTTTTTCATTCAGCGGGCCTTTTTATAATTGCCACACCGTGCTTATGCCGTGGTGCAACATTTATCATGAGAAGAAAGTTTAACCCTAAACAGTTTACCAAAGACATTGAGAAATATAGAGCAACATTTGTGTTTGGATTAACAACAATGTGGAGGCTTATACTCCAGAGCGATGCACTGGAAAATATAGATATTGGCAGTGTTAAAAGATTTATGGGAGGAGGAGAATGGACATCCTCAAGACTGAGAAGAGATCTTAAGGGGAAAAATATATTTTTACAACAGGGTTTTGGCCAGACAGAAAATTCAGGTATGATGATGATACCTTTTGAAGATATCACAAAAAAGGAAAATTCAGTAGGACTTCCTGGCTTTTTTAATGAAACATGGATTGAAGATTCATTGGGAAATAAACTGTCTGCTGGCGAAATAGGCGAAATAGTTGCAAAAGGTCCCACTGTAATGAGTGGATACTGGAACATGTCTGGTCAAACAGAAAAAACTATTGTAGATGGAGTACTTCGCACTGGCGATTTGGGATATATGGACAAGGATGGATATTTTTATATAATTGACAGGATTAAAGATATGTATAGAACTGGTGGAGAAAACGTATATCCTGCTGAGATAGAAAATATTTTATGCAACCATCCTAAAATTGAACATGTTGCAATAATTGGCCTGCAAGATGAACAATGGGGGGAAACCGGAAAGGCTTTTATTGTAGCAAAAAAAGGGAAAACTCTCACAAAACAAGAAATATATGAATTTCTTGTGGGTAAAGTGGCTAAATATAAATTTCCTGCCTATATTGAGTTTACTGATTCTCTTCCTTTTACCGCTACAGGCAAGATCAAAAAAATAGCACTTAAAGAAAAAAATCTTCTAAAATACAACTAAAATCATACCTTTTTTTTGATAAGCCACATGTCCTAATCTTAAATAGCAAACAGTGTACTTCAATGAATACTTTGATAAATTAAGTAAATATGCTTTGCGATTTATTAAATCACATAAAATAATTTTGCTAAAAGATCTTGTCTTTTATTTACGAATCTGTCACTTTTAAATTTTAACTTTTTGATTTAAAAAAATAAACATGATTCTTAGGAGGCATTTAAATGGAGCAAGAAAAGAAAATTAGAGTACTAGTGGGTAAACCAGGATTAGACGGCCATGAGCGGGGAGCAAGGGTAATTGCATACGGTCTGCGTGATTTAGGGTATGAGGTGATTTATACAGGATTAAGGCAAACACCTGATGAAATCGCTAATGCCGCAATACAAGAAGATGTAGATGTCATAGGTCTTTCTATTCTGTCAGGTGCTCACTTAACATTAACTAAAAAAATAATAGAGATACTAAATAACAACGATGCAAAAGATATAATGTTGATAGTTGGAGGTATCATACCAACTCAGGATATACCTAAATTAAAAGATATAGGCGTTTCTGAAATTTTCACATCAGGCACCTCCATTAAAGAAGTGGGAAAAAGCATTGAAGCACATTTCGAAAAAAGCTTATAAAATAGCATATTAACAGTCACAACAGTATTGTTATCAGCATTTATGATTCAGTCAAGCATATCTACAAGGCAAATCATAGAACAGCTATTTTTTTGTTCGATATTTTTCATTGCTTTTATAATTGGCCATAAAATTTTTTTTTAAACTGACATTTTCTTCATGGCAGTTTAAATTTTAATTGTATGTATTTGTTTAACGAATTTCGTATTGAATTTTAAAATATAAAATACAAGCACCTAAATACATTACAATTACCGTATTTTTTTAGGTTTTAAAAAAAGCAAATGAAATATTTCAAATGGAGAAAACAAGAATGAAACAAGATTGGCAAGATTTAATAGACAAAATGAACGATGGATCAATCCGAGCCATGGCTAGATTGATTACACGGGTAGAAAACAGAGAAGATCAATGGTTGGAAGCAATGAAAACCATATATTCCAAGACAGGAAAAGCACATGTTTTTGGTATCACAGGCTCACCTGGCGCAGGAAAAAGCACACTAACAGACCGTTTAACCCGCAAACTGGTGGATAAAGGGCATAGTGTGGGTATAATTGCAATTGATCCATCCAGTCCATTTTCAGGAGGAGCTTTGCTTGGGGACAGACTGAGAATGAAAGACGTAAGTAATCTTGATGGGGTATTTGTACGCTCCATGGCCACACGCGGCGCATTAGGAGGACTTAGTCTTGCAGCAAGAGATGTTATTAAAATACTTGATGCCTTTGGAAAAGATATTATTATCATAGAGACAGTCGGGGTAGGACAAGACGAAGTTGAAGTTGTTAAAGCTGCTGATATTGTCATGGTTGTTTGCGTTCCTGGTCTAGGGGATGGGATTCAGGCCATAAAAGCAGGGATAATGGAAATAGCAGATGTTTTTGTAGTTAACAAAGCTGACAGAGATGGAGCAGATCAGCAAGTCAGTGATATTCAGATTATGCTTGATCTAGGTTCTGATAAATCAAAAAAACAGATTCCAATAGTCAAAACAATTGCCACAACCGACGAAGGAATTTCCGAACTTGTAGACACGCTTTATAATACTATTGAATCCACAGGGAAAAAACCGCAATGGAAAGAAAAACAGATAAAAGAGGAAATTCTCAGTCTTCTTGAAAGAGAAGTTTCCGGCATTATACGCGACAAATGGAGTTCTGACGGCACATTAGATAATATTATAAAGAATATATTAGATAATAAGCAGGATCCTTATTCAGTTGTACAAGAAATGACAAAAACATCAGTAAAAATTTAATAAGCACTTGTCAACAGAACAAGGCATTATGTTTAAACAGAGTAACCTAATTTACATTTTCCCTGTTTTATATAAATATTGACAAATTGTAGATTAATAATATGATATTTCGCCATACATGTTTTAAATAACTTTATTTTTTAAGGCTTAACATAATGGGAAACGAAATCATCAAAAAAGATAGCGGACATATCTGCACGCTGTCTTTTAACAGGCCAGAGAAAAAAAATGCATTAAATTCAAATGCCCTTTTAACGCTTGGAACCATAATCAAAGAGATTGAAAAAGATGATAACATAAGGGTTATTGTTTTAAGAGGGGCAGGAGATAAAACTTTTTCGTCTGGAGTAGATCTTGCTGGCGACAACGAATCATTTAAATCAACCATCGAAAGTCTAACATTTTGTCTTAACGCGCTAATAGATTGTTCCAAGCCGGTCATCAGCATGATTTATGGCTATGCAATTGGTGCAGGCTTAGATATTGCTGTTATATCTGATATGAGAATTGCAGAACAGAAAGCACAATTTGCAGCGCCCTTGGTAAGACTTGGAAGAATTTATTATTTTAAAGCTATAGAACGGCTTACCAGGCTTATTGGCTTAGGACCTGCCAAAGAAATGCTGCTTACAGGTAAACAAATGAGCAGTCAATGGGCAGAAAAAGTTGGATTGGTTAACCAAATTGTATCTTCGGGGCAGCTTGAAAATACAACTTATTCAATTGCAGATGAATTTGCATGTGAAACAGCGCCTTTGGCTGTTAAGCTGACAAAGCTTACCATAAAAAAACTTTTTGAAGAAAGCAGGCTTGAAAATGAAACAGAAGAAAAGCTGAACAGCATGCTAGAAACAATAAATAACAGTTTTGATGCAACAGAAGGTATTATGGCAAAGCTGGAAAAACGAAACCCTCAATTCAAAGGTAGATAAATGAGATAAATAATGTCTTAAAAAAATTCCCGCCAATTATTAACACTTAGGCAATAAGGAGTTATTCATATGGGGTTTGAAACAATTGTTCTGACGAAAAAAGATAATATTGCTACATTGACATTAAACAGGCCTGACAGAAGAAATGCCATTAACAGAAAAATGATGGAAGAGCTTGGCAGTTCACTTGCAGATATTGCCGCAGACGACAGTATAAGAGCTTTGATCATAACAGGTGCTGGAAAGTCCTTTTGTTCAGGAGCTGATCTTGATCTTATGCCTGCAGGAAGCGGTGAAAATCCTCTTGCTGATTTAGGAGTCGAGACACTGAGACGTTCATTTATTTTTCAGGCTTCTAAAAAAGTCATATTATCTCTCCACCAGATGGAAAAACCCACAATAGCAATGATAAATGGTGCTTGTGTTGGGGCAGGTTTTGATCTTGCACTCGCCTGTGATATGAAAATCGCCAGCGATAAAGCAAAATTTTTGTGTGGATTTGTAAAAATCGGTCTTTTCCCAGGATTTGGTGCTGCATGGCTCTACCCTAGGACTATGGGCTTGTCAAAAGCAATTGAAATGCTTTTTACAGGAGATATTCTTTATCCACAAGAAGCAAAAGAAATTGGTATGTTAAATAAAGTTACCACTCCAGAAGAGTTGGAAACAGAAACTGTTGCATTGGCCAGAAAAGTTGCAGATGGGCCTCCCATTGCAATAAGATTAATGAAAGCACAGGTATACAAAGGCTTGGGCACAGACCTTAACACAGCTCTTGATGAAGCTGCTATGTGTGAAGCTATAACTCTTGTATCAAAGGACCATCCAGAAGGAGTTGTTGCAATGTTGGAAAAAAGAGCTCCGAAATTTACAGGCAACTAAGATAATTATTTTTATTAGGAGTAAACAAACATGGACAAACTTACAGAAAGAAGAATTAACGAGCTTCGTGAATTAAAAGCCAGATGCGAATTAGGCGGTGGTGAAGTAAAAATTGAAAAGCAGCATAATAAAGGGAAGATGACCGCAAGAGAAAGGCTGGATTATATTCTTGATGAAGGAAGCTTTGTTGAATTTGGAAAACTTATAGGACATCTTGACAATCTCCCAGCTGATGGTAATATATGCGGCCATGGAAAGATAAATGGCAGGACTGTCTGCATATTTTCCCAGGATGCAACAGTTAAAGGCGGATCAATAGGTATGATGCACGGTCTAAAGATGTATCTTGTTATTGAACGTGCTCTTAACATGGGAGTTCCATACATCGGTTTAAACGATTCTCCAGGAGCACGTCTGCCTCAGCTGCAGGAAGGCAGAAGCGCAATGGGTGAAGGTTTTGGTGATAAAAATGCCGGATCTGTTTTTTATCCAAATACCCAGGCATCAGGAGTAATCCCTCAAATATCTGCCATTTTAGGAAGTTCAGCTGGTATTTCGGTTTATTCACCAGCAATGACTGATTTTATTTTCATGGTTGACAAAAAAAGTCATATGTTTATTACAGGACCTGTAATGGTAAAAACTGTTACAGGAGAAGATCTTACCATGGAGCAGTTAGGAGGAGCTGAAATACATTGTAAAGTAAGCGGTGTTGCTGATGGAAGATTTCCTGATGAATATTCATTGCTAGACGGAATAAGAGATCTGCTCAGCTATCTTCCCTTTAATAATACTGAACTTCCTCCCGTATTTGACGGTGGAGATGATCCAGACAGGATGGTTGATGAGCTAGCAGATATTGTTCCAGCCGCCCCTGCCCAGGCCTTTGATATGCATGAAGTAATATACTCGGTTCTTGACGGAGGACGATTTTTTGAAATAAAACCTGAGTTTGCCGGTGAAATTATTGTTGGCTTTGGCCGCATAAACAACAATGTTGTTGGTATTGTTGCCAACCAGCCCCTTGTATATGCCGGAAGCATGACAGTTGACAGCTCTGACAAACAGGCTAGATTTATCAGATATTGTGATGCTTTTAATATTCCCATTGTTTTATTTGTTGATACACCTGCATACATGCCTGGAAGTGATCAGGAGCATCGGGGAATAATACGTCACGGCGCAAAAGTGTTATATGCTCTTTGCGAAGCAACTGTTCCTAAAGTTGCTGTGGTTCTCAGAAAATCATATGGAGGAGGAAACCTTGGCATGGGAGTTGTACCTGGTATGGGTACAGATCATATATATTTTTGGCCAATAGTAGAAGTAGGTGTTATGGGAGCGCCGGCATCTGTTAATCTTTATTTTGGTAAAGAAATAATGGAAGCTGAAAATCCTGCTGAATATACAAAAAATAAAATTCAGGAATTTTCTGAAAAATATGCAAACCCATTAAGAGAAGCCGCTTTTCACTGGGGGCTTGAAGATGTGATTGAACCGAGAGAAACAAGAAAATGCATAATACAGAGTCTTGAATTTCTTAAAAAGAAAAACAGACCAAACAAACCAAAACACGAAAAACGTCATGGAAATATTCCTTTGTAATAACAAGTAAGATATTATGGCTTTGTTGAAAAAAAATTCTAAGGCGAATCTGCTTAACATTACTTAGAATTTTTTTCCAACAAGTTAAAAAATGATCAAAACACACATCTTCCTGTACTACTGTCTTTTGAACCACTGCAAGATAAGATTTATTTTTCTACCATCAGAAATTTATAAATTTTTATATAAAGCAACTCCAAATATAAATGATTTATTTAACTTGCTTACCTAAATTAGCTGTTATTAGACAACCACCTTCACAAAAAAAATTATTTGCAGGTTAGTTTACTCTTTTTTAAAAAATAAAGTCTGCTTTAAACTTGTAGAAACCAAAATTATGATTCCACTACACTTACTGAAACAATACTTTAAAGATAATCGATTTATTCTTATTACCGGCTTACTTTGTCTTATAATGGTAGATGTGCTGCAACTTGTCGTACCATGCATAATCAAATGGGCTGTAAATGACATTACTGCATCTAACATAGATGCAACAAAACTTATGTTTTATGCTCTTTCCATCATAGCAATTGCATCATTAATAATGGTTTTAAGATACACCTGGCGCCGCTTTCTAATCGGAACATCAAGAAAAATAGAAGAAGGTCTTAGAAACACTTTGTTTTATCATATTCAAACTCTGTCAGCTTCATATTTTGACAAAACAAAAACAGGCGATCTTATGGCCCATGGCACAAATGACATACAAAATATAAGAATGGCCATTGGAATGGGTATAGTGGCTTTTACAGATGCCTGCGTGCTTGGAAGCTGTGCTCTTGGATTTATGGCTTATATCAACATAAGATTAACGTTATACGTTATCATACCAACCCCTATGATTATTTTTGGAACACGGTTTTTTAGCAAAAAAATGCTTAACCTGTACTATGAAGTTCAAGGAAATTTTGCAAATTTAACAGAAGCTGTAAGAGAACAGTTTGCAGGCATTCGTACAATAAAAGCAGATAATCTGGAAAAAGAAAAAATAATACAATTTGAAAAATATTCAAAGCAGTATATTAACAGCAACATTAAACTCGCCAGAATAGTTGGGGCATTCTACCCGATGATGCTTTTTTTTTCAAACTTAAGTCTTGCAATTATTCTTTTATTTGGAGGACAAGATACAATACTTGCTACTATCACTCCTGGTGACTTTGTTGCTTTTATAAGTTATATTGGCCTGCTTACATGGCCAATGATGGCTATAGGATGGTTGACAAACCTTATACAGCGGGGGAAAGCCTCTCTTATAAGAATTGACAATATTTTGCAAACATCTCCCCAAATTTATGACCTTAAAAATTCTGTAAACCTTAAAACAATAGAAAATGGTATTGGTTTTGATAACGTCTCATTTTCCTATTCTAGTAAAAAAAATGCTCTGCAGGTTCTGTCAAACATAAATTTACAACTGAAAAAAGGGCATATCCTGGGAATTACCGGCCACTCAGGAAGCGGTAAAACAACTCTTATCAAACTTGTACCAAGACTTTATAATGTTACAAACGGAAAAATTCTTTTAGATGGTGAAAATATAAATAATATTAAAACTAATGATCTTAGATCTCATATCTCTTTTGTGCCACAAGAGGCTTTTTTGTTTGCAGATACAATAAAAAAAAATATAACTTTTGGTAATGATCGCTTTACCGAAAAAGAGCTTGAAAAAGCTGTAAAAGCAGCTTTTGTTTATGACACAATTAAATCTTTTAAAAACGGCTTTGAAACAGTAGTTGGTGAAAATGGCATAATACTTTCAGGAGGTCAAAAACAGCGCATTACCCTGGCTCGGGCTTTGCTTCAAGACAGGCCTTTTTTGATCCTGGATGACCCAGTAAGCCAGGTGGATATGGAAACCGGAAACAATATAATAAATACAATCCGATCCATGGCCAGTTACAAAACTATTATAATTGTATCACACAGGCTTTGTGCTTTATCGTTTGCTGATCATATTATTGTTTTAGATGAGGGTAAAATTACAGAACAAGGAACTCATGCCCAGCTTATGAATAATAATAAATACTACTCAAACATGTTCTTACGTCAGAAAATGGAAGAGGAATTTCATGGATCATAATTTCCAATGTTTTGAAGAACAACAATTAGGTAAACATCTGGATTTTAAAATACTAAAACGGCTGTTTCCTCTAATAAAGCCCTACAAACTTTATCTATCATATTCGATTTTACTTATCATCGCGATAACTTTTTTTGATCTTTCCTTACCTTATATCTATAAAATTACAATCGATCATTATATTATTCCCATAACAGTTTCAAAAATATCAAATAATGATACAGATTCCAACAGGAAATATTATAAAATAAACATCAATGATGACAATAGAGCAAGGATTGTAAAAAAATATGGTTCTCTTTTTGAAATAAAAGGATCACATGCACTGATTCTTCCTGAAAATCTATCTAAAGTAAAAAAAACAGATATTGCCATACTGCGCCAAAAAGATATTGCAGGAATATTAAAATATACTTTTTTATTCCTTGCTATGCTAAGTGCAAGTTTGATTTTAACTTATATTCAGGTAGTTATAATGGAATATACTGGCCAAATGATAATGCATGAGTTAAGAATGCAGCTCATGACTCACATTCAAAATCTTCCTGTTGTTTTTTTTGATCATAACCCTGTTGGCCGCCTTGTTACAAGAGTAACAAATGACATCCAGAACATGAACGAGTTATTCACTTCTATAATTACTTTTTTGTTTAAAGATGTTTTTTTGCTTGCAGGTATTATGATAGTTCTTATAGGTCTTAGCTTTAAACTTGCTCTATTATCTTTTTCTGTGCTGCCTTTTGTTTTATTTGCTTCCATATACTTTGCAAAAAAGGCCAGAAACATTTTTAGAGTTTTACGTATAAAAATTGCACAGATTAACACCAGTTTTTCTGAAACAATTGGAGGAGTCAATGTATTGCAGCTTTTTTGTCAGGAAAAAGAGAGTTATTTAAATTTTTCAAAACTTAATCATGAAAACTATATAGCAAGTATAAAAATGATTAATATTTTTGCTTTTTTCATGCCCCTTATTGAACTTATTGGTGCAGCTACACTAGCTATTGTAATATATTATGGAGGCAAAAATGTTATTTCAGATACTATAAGTCTTGGTGTTCTTGTTGCTTTTATATACTACATAAAAATGTATTTCAGACCAATACGCGATATAGCTGAAAAATATAATATCCTGCAAAATGCTTTTTCTTCAGCAGAAAGAATTTTTCAGATAATGGATTATAATGAAAAAGACAACTATATTGATTATAACTTTGACAGTAAGCCCCCATTTACAAGCTATAATACACAAAAAACCAAATCACATTCCATAACAGATGTTTCTGAAATAGAGTTTAAAAATGTCTGCTTTGCATATATAAAAAATGAATATGTACTTAAAAAAATATCTTTCAAGATAAAGGCAGGGGAATCAATTGCAATTGTAGGCCAAACAGGATCAGGGAAAACATCATTAATTAACCTTTTGCTTGGGTTTTATGCTCCAGGTTCCGGACAGATTCTTATCAACGGAAAAGACATAAATAAATGTGATATTTCAAGTTTCAGATCAAAAATTTCAACAGTTATGCAAGACCCCTTTTTATTCTCAGATACAATGCGAAATAACATATTTCCGCAACATACTTTTATTTCCAAAGAACAAAAAAATAATATTCTTAGAAATTCAAATTGCCAACAGCTTATAGACAGACTGCCTGATGGAATAGACACTGTAATGTCAGAAGCTGGCTCATCTATTTCCAGCGGAGAACGCCAGTTAATATCAATTGCTAAAGCATTTGCAAGAAATCCGCAGCTAATTATTTTTGATGAAGCAACCTCTTATATTGATTCAGAAACAGAACATATAATTCAGGAGGCATTTTTAAACCTTGCTGCAAATACTACTTCAATTGTCATTGCTCATCGTCTTTCAACAGCACGTTTGGCAGACAAAATAATTGTTATAAATTCGGGAGAAATAATCGAAACAGGCAATCATGACGAATTAATAAGCAAAAAAGGTTTTTATTTTAGACTGACTCAGTTGATTTGATTTTTTGGGTTTGGACAGACATTTTATTATATCAACCGTTTAATCAGCCAGCCCAATAATTAATGTGTAAATAAAACGCCTTGACAGGATTTGTACTCAATGCTATTAAATGCACAAATGGTAGAATAGATCGACAGGTTGTTACGGAATGAAAATTTTTTCAAGTTCAAGGCGGAAAATTAATTTGACCGCAGGCATACAGATAGTATTTCGAGGATCAAATTAATTTTCTAACGCAGAAATTGGATAAATTGCGTTTTGTAACAGCCTGTCGAGAAGATTATTTATAACATTAAATTCAGAGAGGACTGAATATAATGATGCTAATCACGATGAAACAGGGTTTCACAGTTCTATTATTTATTTGTGTGTTTTCTTCTACAGTTTTAGGACAGCGGCCAGAGCTGCAAAGGGATAAGATCAAGTGTGCAAAATCCAAAGACATAATAGAGGGCATTACCGTATATAAAACCAGACAATGTAGAAACATAATAAGGGAAACAGTCACGGGAAGCATGACCAATCATGGAACAGTTAATTATACTCCTGGATCTGAAGATCTGTTAGTTGAAGAAGGTTATTACTCGGAGTCAATCATCTATGGAGACAAAAACCTTAAACCTGAAAATATCCGCAAAGGTACTGTTATTTTCGGTGTAACCGGTACACTTTCATCGGAGAATGCATTATCTAAGCCACATATCGAAGGATGCGATGGAAATGTTTACGTTATTGATACTTATGCCATAGATACTACTTTGGGATGGGCATGCCAAAATGCGCATATTGATCGACAAAAGTGCTTGGATTTAGTGAATAATATGCATAGTGTCAACAATTACGGTGCTCGTAGTTTGTATTTATGTAATGAAAAATAATCTCCGATAAATAAATCGGTTGAATTCATCACAATGACGCCATTTTACATCACGTGTATTGACCATATGACCCAATATCAATACAGCCTTGTGAGCGTGTTTCCATGAAAAAGGCGAAAAAGCCCACTACATCTGTTTTTTATTATATACTGCCCATCCATAGTGCGGCTTTGACCCGCACCCTGGCTCAGAAGACCTGCCAATATGTCCAAGAAAATTTGCATACAGTCTTTTTCGCAACAGAAATCATGCTGGGTTTGCAATGATAGTCCGAAAAATCAAGCAGATAAGTACCGTCTCCAAGTCGACAGGCTCATATATTTTCAATATGATTGCACCATATGAACCTTCAATCCCAAATATCAGCGTTTAAAGGATGTTTTTTTTCTGCTCTTGCAAAACAGTTCATATGTGTTGGAGAAAAGATTGTTTTCAAAAAAAATCAGATAATAAATGACATTTTTGATAAACAATTGACCTATAAATCTTTTTTATTGTATATATTTTTAATTTTATTTACATGCTTCAGTTCTAATAAATTTACAAATGTATACAATAAAGTATTTTTTATCTGAAATAAAAGGGCGTTTATGGATAAATTTATCGACGAATTGCCATCTTACGTAGATATAATAAAATCAATCAAAGAGACAATTATCACAAACATCGTATTAATTGGCCAAATTCCATGTTCTACCTTTAAAGAAAAAAGGCGTGTCAACATGTTCATGGAAAGAATGTCAGATGCTTCTGTGGATGAATGCAGAACTGACAGTTATAATAATCCCATCGGAATAATTAAAGGAACATCTGAAACAAAACCTCCCATATTTGTTGTGGCCCATCTGGATTCCTTTACTGAAAAAAATGTTGATCACAATTATATGGTTAAGGAAAATACTATCACAGGGCCAGGTATTTTAGATAATGCAATCGGAGTCGGAGTTCTAATTTCATTACCGGAAATTATTAAAAAATCAAATCTTTCATTTGAATCGGATATCGTGCTGGCTGGAGTTATTCAATCGATCGGTAAAGGCAACTTAAGAGGTATAAGGCATCTTCTTAAAATTTGGGATTCTCCCATACGAGGTGCTATCTGTCTGGAAGGTTGTGAGCTTGGCAGGTTGAACTATTATTCTGATGGAATGATCAGAGGCGAAATCGAATGCAGCATATCAAAATTTCAAAACAGGACAAATAATTTCCATCCAAATGCGATACTAACGTTAAATGAAGTAATTAACCAGATTTTGAAAATACATCTACCTCAAAGGCCGCGTTCAAGGATCATTTTCGGGAAAATCTCAGGAGGGTTTAAACACGGGAAAACAGCTTATGATGCCAGATTAGGTTTTGAAATTCAAAGTGATTCTGACAAAATGGTGAAAAATATTTATACTGATATTAAAGATATTGTTATTGGAATAAGTCATGAGTATGATGTTGAACTTAAACTTAAGACCATAAGTAATGCTAATGCATCAAAACTTAGCTATAATCACCCTCTGGTTAAAAATGCCTGGGCTATA
>Ga0209345_10000447_pt1 | contig 53502 bp, 50 predicted proteins | sample Cruoilmetagenom7_FD_187294 | JGI IMG/M metagenome (GOLD analysis project Ga0209345, IMG submission 187294) | Oil polluted marine microbial communities from Coal Oil Point, Santa Barbara, California, USA - Sample 7 (SPAdes) (version 2) | ecosystem: Environmental > Aquatic > Marine > Oil seeps ... | reverse complement strand
AAAATAATGGGGTAAGGCGGCAGGAAAATACGCACCAGACAGTCCCGATTCTCGATGAAAAAGTCTCTCAAATCTCGCCCCTTGTGCCACCTGGCATTGTCCAGAATAAGGTAAGTAGCATCAACCTTATCGATCAGATTTTGGCTGCGGGGCTTAAGGAGGAGAAGCCTTGTTAGGGTATCTTTAGCCACGGAGGGGAAGCGCCTTGATTTTGGAGGATATGGGTGTTATAATATTTACCGGCTGCAAGAAGGGATAGCTTCCCAAAATTGTAGCTAAGGTGTAATCAAACAAGGAAGCTTAAGATTGGTGAATAAGAGTGTTTTAGTGCTCGGAGGAGGTATAGCCGGGGTAGCTTCATCATTAAGACTAGCTGTAAATGGTTTCAAGGTTTATTTGGTGGAAAGAGAGCCAACAATTGGAGGAGCGGCTCTCTTTTTTTGCTGTAAGGCAACCGAGGCATGTAACCAGTGTTCGGTTTGCTTAGTCCCCGAAAAGATAGCTGAGATCAAAGCTCAGCCGCAGATTTCGCTGTTGACCAATTCACAGGTGGCGGAAATAAGTGGCCAGGTGGGTGATTTTAGCGTTAGGCTGATTCAAAGGCCCAGGTTCGTTGATCCCGAGAAATGCACCGCCTGCGGTGTTTGTGCTGAGCTTTGTCCTTCCCAGCCTAACAAGGCGATTTACTTGCCTTCCCCCCAAGCGCTGCCCTATGCATACGCCATCGATAAAAATAATTGCCTTCACTTTAACGGGGTCGAATGTAACATTTGCTCTCAAGAATGCCCCTTTGGAGCCATCGACTTCGATCGAAGTCCCGAGAAGATAGAGCTAAGTGTCGATGCCATAATCATTGCCACCGGTTTCGATGTATTCAATGCTAAAGAAAAGGGGTGTTTAGGTTATGGCAGATATACCAATGTACTGACCGGCCTTGACCTTGAGATGAAGTTCAGTACTCAGGGCTCGATCACCTTGCCTTCAAGTGGGAAAGCCCCTCAAAATGTTGCTTTCATTCAGTGCGTAGGTTCACGGGACGTACACATCGGTAATGGCTATTGCTCTCAGATATGCTGTAAGTATGCTATGAGGTTTGCTAAGCTTCTACAATATCAGCATCCTGAGACGAAGATAACCATATTTTATATGGATCTCCAGACGGCAGGGAAGGGCTTCGGCGAATTTTACCAGCAGTGTAAGGAAACTATTCGCTTTGTCCGAGGGATACCGGTAGAGATTTCTGAGATCTCCCCCGATGAGCTGGAGGTTAAATACGAAGACTTCATCGAAGGAAAGGTGGCCAAGGAAATTTTTGACCTGGTGATTCTATCGGTAGGTATTACCCCTCGAAAGGACTCCTCGAATATTGCCAGGATATTGGGCATCAACTTGGGAGAGTGGGGCTTCTTTGATACTCAGGATCACTTAGATAGCACCGAAACTAATGTGGAGGGTATTTTTGTGGCTGGAACCTGCCACGGGCCAAAGGATATCCCTGAATCTATCGCCCATGGTGCCCAAGCGGCTTCCAAGGTGATTCAGACCTTAGCAGCAAGGGGTATTTAAATGGATGAGGTGAAGATAGGCGTTTTCATCTGCAATTGTGGCGATACTATATCCAAGAGTGTTGATCTTTTAGATATTAGGGCAAGGTTAGAGAAGCTTGCTGATGTGGCCTTGGTGAGTATCGGTCACGACTTATGTTCCCCCCAAGCACAACAGGCGATACGAAAAGACATCATAGATAACGGCATAAATAGGGTGGTTATTGCCGCTTGTTCACCGCAGCTATATGGGGACGCTTTGGCAAATTTGGTGGAGAAGGCTGGGCTGAATCGACACTTGCTTTCTGTGGCAAATATCAGGGAGCAGTGCTCCTGGGTACATCCAGATAAGGATAAAGCGACCAAAAAGGCAATGGTGCAAATAAGGATGGCGGTAGATAAGGTGAGGCTTCAAGATGTTGTGGAACAGGCTGAAGTTGAAGTTTATAAAGATGTTTTAGTGATTGGTGGTGGTATAGTTGGGATGGAGGTAGCCATTGAGCTTTCCAACTTAAATTTGAGGACTACCTTAATAGAGAAGGAGGCGAACTTGGGAGGGAGGCTAAAGCAATTTGCTGCCCTTTATCCCCTCCAGGTGACTCCAGAGGAGATGCTCACCTCGAGATTGAAACAGGTTACCGGGAGCGAAAACATAGATGTTTTGACCTCTGCGGGGTTAAAGGATTTGAGCGGAGAAGTGGGGAACTTCACCGCAAAGATAAGGAAAGGCAATAAGGAAATCAGCCGGAATTTTGGGGCTATTATCCTCGCCACCGGCTACGAGACTCTGTTTTTGGACAAAGTTTATGGATTTGAATTGGGGAATAATATCATAACCCAATCTCAGCTAGAAGGGATGCTTAAATCCCCTGGCGAAATCAAAAAAATACCCCAGAGTGTAGGCTTTGTCTTCGATATTTGTGATGAGCACTCTCGAATTTCGACCCTCTCCACCTTAAGGAATGCTCTGGTGATTAAGGAAAGATTTGGTAGCGAAGTTTATGTATTATGTAGAAATTTACAGGTTGATGGCGCCGGCTTAGAAAAGCTATATCAAGACGTTCGCAATAAAGGGGTGATCTTCTTTAAGTTTGAAAGATTCCCCAAAATCTTGAGGGAGAATGGCAAGATAAATATCCAGGTAGAAGATCTATCGATGGCAAGAGAGCAAGTGATGCTCTCTTGTAACCTTTTGGTGGTGGAAGAAAAGGTTGTGCCCCATCAGGATTTTGCCACCCTAGAGTCTATGTTGAATATCGGCCTTGGCCCTCGAGATTTCTATCAGGAGGACAATGTCCACCTTTACCCTACGAGTTCAACAAAATCGGGGATATTCTTTGCCGGGAATTGCCATCAAGATTTGGACTTGGGACGGGCATTAACCGATGCTAGCAATGCGGCATCTGAGGCCTATCAACTTATTTCTTCGGGGAAGATGAGAGTTGAAGTAGAAAGAGTAGTGGTTGATCCAGATAAATGTGCCTTATGTTTAACTTGCCTGCGTTTTTGCCCCCACGATGCAATCCGGATAGACTACGAAAAAAAAGCTGCCCATATTTTGGACCTCGCCTGTCAAGGGTGTGGTATTTGTGCCGCGGTTTGCCCCGCTAAAGCTATAAAGTTCAAAGACTGGAGCGACGATCAGATATTGGCCGAACTTGAGGTAGTATAATATGACCACTGGGGTAGAATTCTTACCCTGTATCGTTGCCTTTTGTTGTGTACATTCTGCCTATCAAGCAGCAGATGCAGCCGGCCGCATGAGAATCCCTTATCCTGAAAATATCATTGTGGTGCACATCCCCTGTGCGGGAAGAGTGGACACTTTGCACATTTTAAGAGCTTTTGAGAATGGTGCCGATGGAGTAGTGATACTAGCTTGCCACGAGGGAGCGTGTCACCACATTTTGGGCAATATTATGGCCAAGGAAAGAGTGGAGCGGGCAAATGCCTTACTAAGGGAGATTGGGGTAGATGGGAGGAGGGTGGAGATGCAAACTTGTGCCCCCAACGATGGATCCAGATTTGCTCGAGTTTGCCATGAGCTCGAGGAGAAAATAAAGGAGTTAGGGCCAAGTCCGCTAAGGAAGCACGCTTAAAGGCAAGAGGAAAAACTGTTGAAACCGAATCGCTGATTTCCTTTCGGGGTGTGGGAAGAGGTGAGAGGTGTTGTTAGTGTGCACATCCTTTGAGACAAAAGGGGTGATGAAATGATAATAGCAGAAAGGAAGCCTTTAGAAGATATTAAGCAGATGATAGCCCAGTATAAGAAGATATTGCTAGTAGGCTGTGGCACTTGTGTCACTGTTTGCTGGGCTGGAGGGGAGAAGGAGGTGGGAATCCTTGCCTCTCAGCTCAGGCTCGCTTTCAGGAGGGATGGAGGTGAACTTGAGACCTTAGAGGCCACTGTTGAAAGGCAATGTGAAAAAGAAATGGTGGAAGAGTTGAAAGATAAAATCCAACAGGTGGAGGCGGTGCTGTCTTTGGGATGCGGAGCTGGGGTGCAAACCATTGCTGATAGGTTTGAAGAAACTCCGGTTTACCCGGCGCTAAACACCAAGTTTGTGGGGATGCCTGAGAGGGAGGGGCTGTGGATTGAAAACTGTGGAGCCTGCGGCGATTGCTTTTTAGATCGAACAGGGGGTATTTGCCCTATTGTGCGCTGTGCCAAGGGATTGCTTAACGGGCCCTGTGGCGGTACTAACAAGGGGAAATGTGAGGTGGATCCAGAAAAGGATTGCGCCTGGACCCTTATCTATCGCCGGCTTGAGAAGCAAGGAAGGCTTGATCTAATGCGTAAGTATTATCCGCCGCGAAACTTCCAGGCAGTAGTAAGGCCGGGAAAAATCGAAGCCCAGAGAGTGTAGAAGGAGTAGGAAGATGGCTAGGTCATTTAAGGAAACCCTCAACTCAGGCAAGTTTGTAGTCACCGCTGAGGTTGCTCCGCCAAAGGGGACAAATCTAAAAAAGACTGTCGAGCATATTGATCTCCTTAAAGAGCGAGTAGACGCCCTTAATGTGACCGATAACCAAAGCTCGGTAATGCGTTTCCCTTCACTGGGTACTACCGTGCTGATTAAGGAGTGTGGCGGAGAGCCAATCCTACAGATGACCTGCCGCGACCGCAATCGTATGGCGCTTCAATCTGACCTCCTCTTCGCTTATACGCGGGGGATAAGGAATGTCCTCTGCCTTACCGGCGACCACATCACCGTGGGCGATCATAAAGAAGCCAGAGCTGTCTTCGATCTCGACTCAGTGCAATTGCTTCACTTGGTGCGCACTATGGAATCAGGCAAAGATTTTTCCGGAAATGATTTGGATGGGGGGGTAGAGTTTTGTGCTGGAGCTGTGGTCACCCCAGAGGCAGATCCCATTGAGCCGCAACTCATTAAGTTTGAGAAGAAAGTTCAAGCCGGAGCTGGGTTCTTTCAGACCCAGGCAGTATATGATATGGATAACTTCAAAAGGTTTATGGAATACGCCCATCAGGTAGACAGAAATATCAAGATTTTAGCTGGGATGGTGCTTTTGGCCTCAGCAGGAGCAGCTAGGTACATGAATGAGCAGGTCCCCGGAGTTTTTGTCCCTCAAGACTTGATTGATGAGCTGAGGAGCGCCCCTAAAGGCACAGCCTTGCGGAAGGGCATCGAGATCACTGGCCGCTTAATTAGACAAATAAAAGAAGAGGCCATCTGTGATGGAGTTCACATTATGGCCATCGGCAGGGAAGAGGTAGTGCCTGACATCATGGTGGCTGCTGGACTCTAACATTATAGTTAACCGCAAAAATGCTTGTAGTTCCCTTCCCCTGGCGGGAGGGGATTAGGGGGGGGACTTTATGCGGAAGGCTATAGATCATAGCGCCCAGGAGCTGGCCAGACTCTTCTGGTGGAGGTGATTGAAGTTGACTATTGTGATGGCTGAGCTTGATCCCAAATTTAAATATGATGTTGCCGCTGAGCCCGGGGGAGAAAATATCCAGCTTTGTTTCGCCTGTGGGCTGTGCACCGCTGGCTGTCCGGTTTCAGAGATCGACCCGAATTATAATCCCAGGAAGATCATTCGTATGGTACTTTTGGGGATGAGAGAAAGGGTTCTCTCCTCCGATTTCATCTGGCTTTGCTCTCTATGCTATACCTGTTATGCCCACTGCCCTCAAAATGTCAAATTTACCGATGTTATGAGTGCTCTAAGAGCTATGGCAGTGAGAGAGGGCTATGTCCATCCCTCCTTCCCCGCCCAGATAAAAGCGATCGATGCCTTTTCCCAAGATTTGCGGCGGCGTATGGCACTCTCCATCGTGGACAAGAAAGCAGAAAGTTTTACTGTGGCGCCTGAGGAATTACTTGGTCAAATAACTGCTCAGCCGGCTAGAAGGTAGGCGGCGGGGAGTAATATGGGTGACATAAGCAGAAACTGGATTGCTGTTAGCTGTCAGCCAGTTATGAAAGTTGCGGATGGTTTAATTGATCCCGTTCAAATAGTGGCAGGATATGAGCGGACAAAGGGGATTTGGGGGGAGATGCCGTGAATAAAGACAAGATAGGTTCTGTCATGGTGGTTGGCGGTGGTATCGGTGGGATTCAGGCAGCTCTTGATTTAGCCGAGTCAGGATATCATGTCTACTTGGTGGAAAAATCCCCGGCTCTCGGCGGGGTTATGGCTCAGCTCGATAAGACCTTCCCCACCAATGATTGTTCTATATGTATTCTCTCCCCTAAATTAGTGGAATGTGGCCGGCATCTTAATATTGAGCTGTTGACGTATTCAGACATCCTAGATGTCGACGGAGAGCCGGGAAACTTCAAGGTCAAAATCAGAAAGCGGGCAAGGTATGTAAATGAATTGCTCTGCACCGGGTGTGGCATTTGCCAGGAGAAATGCCCCTGGAAGACAGATAGCGAGTTTGATGCATCTTTAGCTAAGAGGAAGGCTATTTATGTTCCTTATCTTCAAGCAGTGCCAAATATTCCTGTTATAGATAAGGAGCTTTGTGCTTACTTTCAAAAGGGTAAATGCCGAGCTTGCGAAAAGTTTTGTCCTTCTCACGCCATCGATTTCGAACAGGTGGATCAATTCATTGATATAGATGTGGGAGCAATTGTCCTGGCACCTGGGTTTGATGAGTTTGATCCCAAACCGATGTTTAACTATGGCTATAGTAGATACCCTAATGTAATAACCAGCATCCAGTTTGAGAGGATCCTGAGTGCCTCAGGGCCTTATCAAGGGGAGCTATTGAGGCCATCAGATAAAAAGTTGCCCCAAAAGATTGCTTGGATTCAATGCGTTGGCTCCAGAGATGTAGGCTGCGATCGAGAATACTGCTCCACAGTCTGTTGCACCTATGCTATAAAGGAGGCTATAGTAGCCAAAGAGCATAGTAGCGCTCCCTTAGATGAAGCTATCTTCTTCATGGATATGAGAACCCAGGGAAAGGACTTCGATAAGTTTTACAACCGAGCAAAGGAAGAAGGAATAAGATTTGTGCGGTCAAAGGTATACAGAGTTGAAGAAGTAGATGGCACCGGGAACTTAGCTATTAAGTATGTTACTGAGGACAGTAAGATAGCCTCTGAAGAGTTCAACTTAGTAGTTCTTTCGGTAGGATTCCAGCCTTCTCAAGAGGTGGTCGATTTAGCCAGGAGGATGGGGCTTCAACTCAATAAGTATGGATTTTGCAGCACAAGTCCACTTTCTCCTGTGGAGACTTCAAAGCCGGGGATATTTGTCTGCGGCGCCTTTAGTGGCCCTAAGGACATCCCCGAAACAGTGATGCAGGCCAGCGGAGCAGCAACCAAGGCAGCTACCCTTTTGGCGCCGGCACGCAAGACTCTGATCAAGGAGAAGGTATATCCCCCAGAGAGAGACGTTAGCAGCGAAGAACCTCGAATTGGAGTGTTTATCTGCCACTGTGGGATAAACATCGGTGGGGTGGTAAATGTCCTTGAGGTAAAGGAATACGCTCGAACTCTCCCCAACGTGGTCTTTGCCGGCGAAAACCTCTACACCTGTTCCCAGGATACTCAGGAGATAATCAAGCAGATGATCGAAGAACACCATCTTAACCGCATAGTAGTTGCCTCCTGCACCCCGCGAACCCATGAGCCCTTATTTCAAGAGACTATCAGAGAGGCAGGCCTAAATCGATACCTATTTGAGATGGCCAATATCCGTGATCAATGCTCTTGGGTTCATCGAGATCATCCCGAGGAGGCCACTCAAAAGGCGAAAGATTTAGTGAAAATGGTAGTGGCTAAGGCTAGCTTAATCCAGCCGCTTGGGGAATTAGCAGTGGGAGTAATCGACAAAGGGCTGATTATAGGTGGCGGCATAGCGGGGATGACAGCAGCATTAGAATTGGCCGATCAAGGGTTTGAATGCTTTCTTATAGAGAGAGGTAAGGAGCTTGGAGGTAACCTACGGAGGCTCTATTACACTTTGGAAGGCATTGACACTCAAGAGTTTCTACAGAAGACGCTGCGAAAGGTGGAGCAGAGTGAACTGATTCGCATATATACAGGCACTGAAATCAAGGAAATTAGTGGATATATTGGAAACTTTACTACTACTATAAAAATAAATGGGCGGGCTGAGGAAGAGGTTCTACAGCATGGGGTTATCGTTGTGGCCACCGGCGGGGAGGAATATAAACCCAGTGAATATTTGTATGGCAGGCATAATCAGGTGCTTACTCAACAGGAGTTAGAACGGAAAATTGCCACTGGCGATCTTAAGGGCGGAGAGGTCAACAGCGTAGTGATGATTCAGTGTGTGGGGTCGAGAACAGAGGAGCGACCCTATTGCAGTAAGGTATGTTGCAGTCAGGCAATCAAAAATGCCCTGAAGATAAAAGAGTTAAATCCATCCTGTAACATATATATACTCTATAAAGATATGAGGACCTACGGGTTTAGGGAGGAGTTTTACACTCAGGCAAGATCCCAGGGTATTCTCTTTATTAGGTACGATGATGAGAATAAGCCCGAGGTTACTTGTGAAAACGGAAGACTAAGAGTTAATATTCTTGATCCGATATTAGATGAAAAGCTGGTTATTGATTCTGATCTAGTAGCATTAAGTGCAGCCATCATTCCAAGTGAGAATGGTGAACTAGCCAGAATGCTCAAGGTTCCTCTTAATGAGGATGGCTTCTTTCTGGAGGCCCATGTAAAGCTTAGGCCGGTAGATTTTGCCACTGATGGTATTTTTGTCTGTGGCCTGGCTCACTCCCCCAAGCCAATAGATGAATCGATTTCCCAAGCTATTGCTGCTGCGGGAAGAGCAGCCATACCCTTGTCTAAGGGCTATGTGAGTGTTGAGCCTATCGTCTCTAAAGTCTCCGCGGAGAAATGCATCGGCTGTGGATTATGTGAATCACTCTGCGCCTTTAACGCAATCCGGCTCAAGATGACGCCAAGTGGAAATAAGGCGGAGAATATCCCGGCATCCTGTAAGGGTTGTGGTTTGTGTGCTGCCAGTTGTCCTCAACAGGCAATAACTATGTGTCACTTCACTGATGAGGAGCTGATGGCTGAGGTCAATGCCTTGGCAGTGGTGTAACTCATTATGAGCACACCTGAATGCGTTATCGCATATCCCTGTATGGGCGTGGTCTTTATTTTTGGCGTGCTTCTTTTTTACTTATCCATCAAGACTGAGGTGTAAGGAAAGACAGGGGGAAGAAAGAAGGATTTGAGGGAATATGGCTACCAAATTTGAGCCCAGAATACTTTCCTTTTTGTGTAATTGGTGCTCCTATGCCGGGGCTGATCTTGCCGGAGTATCTAGATTTCAATACCCGCCTAATATTAGGGTAATAAGGACTATGTGCTCAGGGAGAGTTGATCCAGTATTTATCTTGGGGGCATTCCTCTCTGGCTTTGATGCAGTTTTGGTTTTGGGGTGCCATCTTGGCGATTGCCACTACCTGAATGGTAACTACCATGCAGAAAAAAAGATGCACCTGACCCAGAGACTGTTGGGTATTGCCGGAGTGAATCCTCATAGATTGCACCTCGATTGGGTCTCAGCAGCAGAGGGGATGAGATTTGCTCAAATCGTAACCAATTTTACCACTCAAGTTAGGGAGTTAGGCCCTTTGGGTAGAGAGGAATCCCTGATCCAATGCCTTAAGGCGGCGAAGGCCGCCGTTCAACAAGAGAAGGTTCGCTGGCTGGTAGGAAAGGAGCTGGATTTAATAGAGAAAGGCAACATCTTTGGGGAAAAGATAACACCCAGTAAATGGGAAACTTTACTGAATGCTATTATTGAGGGCGAATATAAAAAGATGCGGATCACTTTACAGCTTGAGGAAACTCCCAGATCGGTCAAGGAAATAGCCGACTTTTCTAAGCTAAGCCCTCTGGAGGTCTCCTCTCACCTGACGGATTTGGAAGAGGCAGGGCAAGTACGCCTCCACTCCATTGCTGACAGAACCCCCAAATACGTTAGGGCTAGATAAGGGCTAGAGAGGGCAGGAAATGGCTAGAGAGCAAGTAACCAATAAAGTAGGTGCTGTGCTGATAGTCGGTGGGGGCATTGGAGGGATGCAAGCCTCCCTCGATTTAGCCGAGTCAGGGTATTTAGTCTATTTGATGGACTCTTCCCCTACCATAGGGGGAATAATGTCTCAGCTTGATAAGACCTTCCCCACCCATGACTGCGCCATGTGAATAATTTCCCCCAAGCTCGTGGAGCTTGCCAGACATTTAAACGTTAATATTATAACTAATGCTGAAATTAAACAGGTTCAGGGGAAGGCAGGCAACTTCCTTGTAACTGTAGTGAAAAGACCCCGATATATTGACCTCTCCAAATGTACCGGATGTGGGGAATGTGCCAGGCATTGCCCCACCATCACCTTAGATAGTTATAATCAGGGTCTAACCAGGAGAGCAGCTATTTTCATCCGATATGCCCAAGCGGTCCCCCATGCATTCATGATCGACAGAGAACAATGTATCGGCTGTGGCTTATGTGAGAAGGTATGTCTTGCCGGCGCGGTTAACTATGCCGAGCAGCAGGAGGAAGACACTATCAACGTTGGCTCGATCATTCTTTCCCTGGGCAATAGAGTGTTTGATCCCAGACTAAATTTTGAATATGGCTATAGTCGCTATCCCAATGTAATAACCAGTCTCGAATTTGAGCGAATACTCTCCGCTACTGGCCCTTACCGGGGAAATCTTTTCCGCCCCTCAGATAGAGAGATCCCCCAAAGGATCGCCTTCATTCAATGCGTTGGCTCAAGGGATGAATTACATAATAGACCCTATTGTTCATCAGTCTGTTGCACCTATGCCATAAAAGAGGCTATCGTGGCCAAGGAGCATAGCCCTACCACTTTGGATGAGACCATCTTCTTCATGGATATGAGAACCTATGGGAAGGACCTCGATAGATATTATGAGCGAGCCAAGGAAGAACACGGGATAAGATTTGTAAGATCCAAGATTTATGGGGTCGATGAAGTGGATGGCACCGGGGACTTAGCTATCAAGTATGTTACCGAAGATGGCGCGGTAACCACCGAAGACTTCAACCTAGTCGTCCTTTCGGTAGGATTTGAACCTTCGCCCCAGGTCATCGATTTGGGGAGGAAGTTAGGCATCCAGCTCAATAAATATGGGTTTTGTAGCACAAGCCCGTTTAGCCCTCTGGAGACCTCAAAACCGGGGATATTTGTCTGTGGTACCTATAGTGGCCCTAAGGATATCCCTGAAACGGTGATGCAGGCCAGTGGAGCAGCAGGGAGTGTTTCTGCCTTGCTTGCCCCAAGCCGCAAGACACTGGTTAAGGAGAAGGTATACCCTCCGGAAATAGAGGTTGATGGGCAGGAACCGCGAATTGGGGTATTTGTCTGCCACTGCGGGATAAACATCGCCGGAGTGGTAAATGTTCCTGAGGTAAAAGAGTACGCTAGCACCTTCCCTAATGTAGTCTTTGCCGATGATAATCTGTTTACCTGCTCCCAAGATACCCAAGAGAAGATTAAACAAAAGATCAAAGAACATAATCTCAATCGAGTAGTGGTTGCCTCTTGCTCACCTCGAACTCATGAACCTATGTTCCAGGAGACCCTCAGGGAGGCGGGGCTGAATAAATATTTGTTTGAGATGACCAATATCCGTGATCAGTGCTCCTGGGTTCATATGCATGAGCCGGGAAGGGCTACCCAGAAGGCGAAAGACCTAGTGAGGATGGCGATAGCCAAGGCAAGATTGATCGAACCCTTAAGGCAACTCTCCCTGGATTTGAATCATACTGCTTTGGTTATCGGCGGTGGAATAGCCGGGATGACAAGTGCTTTAAACTTGGCCGAACAAGGATTTGAGGTTCATCTGGTGGAAAGGAGTAGTGAGCTCGGCGGAGCAGCCAGACAAATCCACTACACATTAGAGGGAGGAGATGTTCAATCCTATTTGGCTGATCTTATCCAAAAGGTCACCAGCCATCCATTGATCAAAATCCATACTAACGTTTATATTGTGGACGCTTCAGGATATGTGGGGAATTTCACCACCGGACTGATGGTCGAGCGGACAAAGTATATTGAGGCGATTAAGCATGGGGTAACTATCATCGCCACCGGTGGGAAGGAGTTAAAGATCAATGAATACCTTTATGGTAGAGACCCTAGGGTATTAACCTCACTGGAATTAGAAAATGAGATTGTTAAAGGCAATCCCCAAGTTGCCAGCTGTGATAACCTAGTGATGATTCAATGTGTTGGCTCTCGCAATGGCGAGAGACCCTACTGTAGCCGAGTATGTTGTAGCCAATCGATAAAGAATGCTTTAAAGCTAAAAGAGCTAAACCCGAAGATGAATATTTATATCCTTCACAGAGATGTAAGAACCTATGGATTAAAAGAGGAGTATTATCAACAAGCTCGCCAAAAAGGGGTGATGTTCATTCGCTATGATTTGGATAATAAGCCGGAGGTTAGGACGGTAAGGGAGGACAATAGATACTTGCTAGAAGTGCATCTTCGCGATCCTGTTTTAGGTGAGGAGCTTATCATAGATACTGACATATTAGCCTTAGCTGTGCCTATAGTCCCCTCTCCTGAGGGCAGGGAATTGGCTCAATTATATAAGGTGCCACTAAATGAAGATGGCTTCTTTGTGGAGGCCCACGTAAAGCTACGCCCCGTGGACTTCGCTACTGAAGGGGTGTTTATGTGTGGTCTAGCTCATTCCCCAAAGTCTATAGATGAAAGTATCGCTCAAGCTAAAGCAGCGGCTTCTCGAGCCACTACTGTATTGGTTAAAGATACCATTCTGGCTGAGGGCATTGTTTCCTCGGTAAATGAAGCTCTGTGCAGTGGCTGTGGTGTCTGCGAGGTGCTCTGCCCCTATTCAGCCATCACAGTAGATAGAGAGAAAAGGGTGGCTGAGGTTAATGAGGCACTGTGCAAGGGGTGTGGCACCTGCGCTGCAGCTTGCCCCTCCGGGGCAGTGCAGCAGCGAGGATTTAAGCAAGGGCAGATATTATCTATGATCGCTGCTGCCTTAGAGGTAAGCTGAAATGGATTGCTTAATGGAAGCCGGGGATTTCCTTGCGGAAGCGATCCAACGGTTTGAGGAAGGGGTATAGGGGTTTACCTAAAAACCACCCAGACAGGCATCTACTTCTATATGAAGGAGGGAAGAGAGACAAGCGAGTATAATCAATGGCGATCGTGGGTACATTTATGGCCAGGGGTGATGCTTTGCATATGCGCGGTTTCTATAGTGGGGATATAGACCCGGAAGGGCTTACACCGAACTTCGCCAAGGTGGAGCAATTTATCGAAGATATCGAAGGGGTAAGGCAATGAGCGACTTTGAGCCCAAAATCATAGGTTTTTGCTGCAATTGGTGTGCCTATGGGGCAGCGGATCTTGCCGGGGTAAGCCGCATCCAATATCCTCCCAATCTGAGGATAATCAGGGTGATGTGTTCGGGGGCTGTTGATCCCTGTTATATCTTGGAGGCTTTAACCAAGGGGGCGGATGGCGTCCTTGTTGGCGGGTGACATCCAGGAGACTGCCATTACCAGGCTGGTAATTACAAGACCCTAAGGAGGGTGCCACTACTTAAGAGCTTGATCTCACAACTGGGGATAGATCCCAGACGAGTGAGATTGGAATGGGTCTCATCGGCAGAAGGCTCAAGGTTTGCCCAGGTAGTTATTGATTTTATCCAGGAAATAGAGGAGTTGGGGCCAAACCCAGTCAAGATCTAAAAATCTGGAAAGGAGAGGTTTATGGGGGGTTCAGTTATAGAGTATCCAGTAATTTGGCTTCAGTGTGCTACTTGCACCGGCTGCTCCGTCTCGGTATTGAATTCGGTGAGCCCAAGCATCAAAAATGTGCTGATTGATGAGGTAATTCCCGGCAAGCACATCAATTTAAGGTTTCAGGCTACTATAATGGCAGGGGCAGGGGATATGGTAATTGAAGAGATGGAGGAAACTTGGCAAAATAAAAAAGGCAGCTACGTACTAGTAGTAGAGGGAGCAATACCTACTGCAGGGGATGGAGCCTACGGATCTATAGGCGAGAAAGATGGGAAGATAGTATCTATGCTTTCCCGGGTGGAATCCTTGGGGAGGGACGCCTCGGCCACCATTGCCCTAGGAACTTGCGCTGCCTTTGGCGGTATCGCTGCCGCTACCCCAAATCCCAGCCAGTGCCTCAGTGTAGGGAGAATTTTTAAATTATACAACATTGCTACCCCGCTAATAAATATCCCCGGCTGTCCCCCTCATCCCGACTGGTTCGTGGGCACGCTGGCTTCGGTTTTGCTCCAAGGCTTGCCCGAGCCTCGAGATTTAGATGAACATAAGCGTCCTAAGGCTTTCTTTGCACAGCTAATTCACGAAAACTGCCCTCGCCGTGCTTATTTTGATGAGGGCAAATTCGCCAAGAGGTTCGGCGAGCCAGGGTGTCTCAATGAATTGGGGTGCAAAGGGCCGGTAACCTATGCCGACTGCCCGCTCAGGCGGTGGAATGGTGGGGTGAGCTGGTGTATCGGTGCTGCTTCCCCATGTATCGGGTGCACTGAGCCTGGTTTTCCTGATCTGCTCTCCCCCTTCTACCAAAAATTGACTGAGGTTGCTTTGCCATCTATTGGCCAAAGCCCGAGAGGAGGTTTAACCGGTGGGAAGAATTATTATCGATCCGGTAACCCGCATTGAAGGGCATCTAAAGATCGAGGCGGTGGTAGAGGATGGGGAGGTGAAGGAGGCGCGAAGCTCAGGAACCCTGTTTCGGGGCATTGAGCTCATCCTGCGTAATAGAGACCCCCGCGATGCGCAGCGAATAACCCAGCGAATCTGTGGGGTATGTCCCACCAGTCACTCTATGGCCGCTGCTTTAGCGCTGGATAGTGCCTTTGGTATTGCCGATAAGATACCGGATAACGGTAGGGTCATGCGTAATTTGATCCTGGGTGCGGCTCATATTGCTGACCATATCCTCCACTTTTATCACCTAACAGCCCTCGACTACGTGGATGTAACCCAAATAGCCAGGTATGAAGGTTCAAGCTCAGCTCTAAATTCGATCAGAAAATTTATCGAGCGGGGGGAACTAGGCCCCTTTATCCCCCGCTATGAGGGAGACTACCGCCTTCCTGATAGAGCTAACCAAGAGGCTATAGCCCATTATGTAGAAGCGCTTAATATGCGGCGTAAGGCTCAAGAAATGCTGGCTATCTTTGGTGGCAAGATGCCACACAATTGTGCTATCATGCCCGGGGGGGTCACCGAGATTCCCACTGTAGACAAAATAACTTCCTTCTTATGGAGATTAAATGAGCTCAGAGGATTCATTGATAACACTTATATCCCTGATGTTTTAGCCATAGCCAAAGTTTATACCGATTACTTGGAGATTGGGGGTGGCTGTGGCAATTTGCTTTCCTACGGGAGCTACGATCTGGATGGTAGGGAAGCTGACCTCACCAAAAGGGAAAGACTGTTTAAACAAGGAGCAGTTTCTGCCGAGCTCAATTTAGATGAATTCAACCCCAGCAACATAGCTGAACAGGTTAAGCATTCTTGGTATGCCGACTCCTCTAATGGCAGAAGGCCCACTGAAGGGGAAACCATACCCCAAGCAGAAAAAGCAGAGGCTTACTCGTGGATCAAATCCCCTCGCTATGGGGCCAAGGTTTATGAGGTTGGTCCTTTAGCCCGGGTGATGGCTAGTTATGCTAGTGGCAGCCCTAAGGTTCAAGAGCTGGTTGATCATGTCCTTTCTGAACTTAAAGCCACACCGACATCTCTTTTCTCCGTCTTGGGTCGCCATGCTGCTCGAGCCCTGGAGACCAAATTCGTCGCTGATGCCATGCCGGGCTGGCTTCTTGAGCTTAAGCCGGGGGAGCCAGCTTATATCAAGTCCACTGTTCCTGAGGAAGCTACTGGGATGGGCTTGGTAGAGGCAGCCAGGGGTGCCTTGGGACACTGGATAGAAATAAAGCAAGGGAGGATAGCCAATTACCAGTGCGTGGTACCTACCACCTGGAATGCCTCCCCCAGAGATGACAGCGAGCAACCAGGGCCTATCGAGCAAGCGATCACTGGGGTAAAAATAAGAGATGAGACCAACCCCTTCGAGATCGTGCGCATTGTGCGCTCCTTTGATCCCTGTCTTGCCTGTGCCGTTCATTTGGTTACTTCCAAAGGAAGAAAACTGGGGGAGGTTGACATCTTATAGCTTAAAAAAGGTTTGGAGAGAGGAGAGGAAAATGTTAGTTTCCGAACTGAAACCTTGGCCGGAGATTTTGAGTTACCTCGATGGGGAGCAGAGTATTTTTTTAGTGGGTTGCAACGGCTGTGCCGAGGCTTGCCAAACTGGTGGAGAAACACAGGCTTTGGAGATGAAGCAAAGGCTTCTTGAGGAGGGAAAGACAGTCACCGGCTACAGCATTATTGATTTTATCTGTGACAAGGCCTTAGTAAAGTTGAAACTGATGGCCCATGAGGAAGAGGTCATGGCGGCTGATTCCTTGATTGTGATGTCTTGTGGGATTGGAGTGCAAGCCACATCGGCAGTAATAGATAAGATAGTCCATCCTGCCTGTAATACCATCAATTTGGGAGGTGTTCAGGGGAAATGGCGGGGGAGCGAGCGCTGCCGTGAGTGCGGGGATTGCCTTCTGGATCTAACCGGGGGGATTTGTCCCCTGACTGCCTGCACCAAGGGCTTGATTAATGGTCCCTGCGGCGGGGCGAAGAATGGAAAATGTGAGTTTGAGCCTGATATTCGAGATTGTGGCTGGCACTTAATCTACGAACGACTAAAGAGCCTGGGTCGATTGGATAAAATGAGCACCATAGTCAGTCCCAAGGACTGGAGTAAAATGCAACCCCCACGCCACCTAAGACCTACCATAATGTGGGCCCTGGAGCATGAGGAAGAAAAGAAGGAGGTTGCTGCAAAATGAGCCTTAGAGAGGCATTTAAAAAGGGGAAGTTTGTTATCACTGCTGAGGTTGGCCCCCCTAAGGGGGTGGATATTGGAGAGATGCTTGATAACGCCGAGCTACTGCGAGACAAGGTTGATGGAATCAACGTCACCGACCAGCAAAGCTCGGTAATGAGGTTGGGTTCACTAGCTGCTTGCCATCTCCTGAAGGATAGGGGGATAGAACCTATATTCCAGGTAACTTGTCGGGATCGCAACCGCATCGCCCTACAGTCCGATCTGCTAAGCGCCTATGCCCTCGGAATTGAAAATGCTCTTTGTCTCACCGGCGATTACGTCTCCCTAGGTGACCACCCTGAGGCTAAGCCAGTTTTCGACCTGGATTCAGTTTCTCTTCTCCAGATAGCCAGAGGGTTGGAGCAGGGGCAAGATTTAGCCGGCAAAGAGCTACAGGGAGCCCCTCATTTCTACCTCGGAGCGGTGGTGAGCCCTGGGGCTGATCCTGTGGAGCCTCAAATCCTTAAGATGGAGAAGAAGGTCAAGGCGGGGGCTGAGTTCTTTCAAACTCAAGCGGTTTATGAGCCGAAAAAGTTTGCAGAATTCATGCAACAAGTAAAGCACCTCAATGTTCCAATATTGGTAGGGATCGTGCTCCTAAGGTCAGCAGCCATGGCCCGTTTCATGAATAAAAATGTCGCTGGAGTATATGTCCCTGATAGTCTTATCGAGGAGATGGACAGAGCAGAGAAGAAAGTGCCAAAGAGCGTTGAGATTGCCGCCAGACTAATAAACGAGATGAAAGGCCTCTGCCAAGGTGTGCACATCATGGCTATTGGCTGGGAGAGAAGAGTGCCCGCTGTGTTGGATGCCGCTGGGCTACGAGAGTATAATGTTTATTGAGGAATGCTAAATCACCCCCTTTTAAGTTTTTAGAAATTCAACCGGGGCCCCAAGAAAATCGCAAGATTTTCCTGGGGTGGTTTAGAAAGAGGTGGCATAGTGGTGATAGAGAGGAGGGGTATGGTTGCCCATCAAAGAGGTTTTGAAAAGCTCCCAATTGTTTGGGGGATTAGCTGGGTATCAACTCGATAAGTTGGTAAGACTGTGTCGAGAGGAGACCTGTGAAACGGGGACAGTTATTTTCACTGAAGGCAGTATAGCCGAATATCTATATATCGTTGAACAGGGGAAAGTAGCCCTAGAGATGAATATTCGTTTTGGCCCCGGTCCAGGGAGAAAGGGAACAATTGATATTATAACAAAAGGTCAAGTCCTTGGCTGGTCAGCACTTACCGAGCCATGCACTTTCACTATGTCGGCAAGGTGTATAGAGAAAACTAAGGTGATCGCTCTAGATACATTTCCCCTCCAGCATCTGCTTGAAGATGATCGCCATATAGGCTATAAGGTGATGCAAGAACTTGCTAATGTAGAGCGCTCAAGGCTTGATCACACCAGGGAAACTCTAGCGCACATCTTATCTATCACTTCTCACGACCTAAAAGCCCCTCTTGCTGCGGTACAAAGTTATCTGCAAGTTATACTCGGCGGCTTTGCGGGAGGAATTACCGATAAGCAAAGGAATATGCTCACCAGAAGTAGCGACAGGACCTCAGGGCTATTAAATCTAATTGATAATATCTTAGACATTTCTCGTATTGACACCGCAGAGATGAAGATAGAAACAGCATCCCTGCTGGAGGTGGCACGGAATTCCATCGAGGATATCAGGCCTCTAGCTGAAGAAAAAGGGATACAATTAATAGAAGAATGGCCAGAGGAATTGCCCCAAATCCATGGGTCTCCCAGTCGTCTACAGCAGGTAATTACCAATTTGCTGAGCAACGCTATCAAGTTTACCTCCCCTCAGGGGATGATATCATTTAGACTAAGGGAGACGCAGGACGGCATTCGAGCAGAGGTTATAGATAGTGGGATTGGTATTTCCGCCGAGGATCTACCAAAGATATTTGATGATTTCTACCGAGGTGGTGACCTGGAAAAAAGTGGGGCGGGCTTAGGGCTTTCCATATCGAGGAAGATTATTGAAGCTCATGGTGGTAAAATATGGGCAGAAAGTCCCTGTCCGGAAAGCGGGGAAGGTAGCAAACTTACCTTCACTTTGCCAAAGGATGAGTAGCAATTGGGGGAAGATGGACTGGTGAGCCAAGTCATCAGTCTCTGGAAGGTAGGGAGAAATGGAGGCACGAGCAAAAATCCTAGCTGTTGATGACGATCCTGACATTTTGGAAGCGGTGAGCACTGTCTTGGAGTCGCAATCCTATCAGGTGGTTACTGCTCGTGATGGGGAAGAGGCTCTAACCAAACTAGAGGAAGAAAAGCCAGACTTGATGATTTTGGATCTTCTGATGCCTAAGATGGATGGATTCGCTGTTTGCAGGGCGCTTCGTAATCCCAAGTGGGTTGGCCGTGGCAGCGTGCCAATCCTGATCCTAACCGCGGTGAGGGAGGAGGCTGGCCGCCGACGCTATGAGCTGGAAACCGGCTCAGAGCTCAGCGTCGACGATTATGTAGAGAAACCGATCTCTCCGAATATTTTACTTCGGCGAGTAGAGAACCTTCTGAAAAAGAAGAAGGAAGCCTAAGCCTTTGGCTGAGGGCTTGAAGATGGCGAAAGGAGGGGGAAAGGATGGCCAAAAAAAGGCAAGCTAAAATACTTCTCGTTGACGATGACCCTGATTTTGTTGAGGCAACAAAGACTATCCTCGAAAGCAAACCATACCAGGTAATTACTGCACTTGATGGAGACGAGGGTTTACAGAAGGTGAGCGATGAAAAGCCTGATTTAATCCTCCTGGATGTAATAATGCCACTCAAGGACGGGTTTACGGTTTGTGAGCGGTTGAAGAAGGATCCCCAGCTTTCTAAGATCCCAGTCTTGATGCTAACTGCTTTCGCAGAGAAGCGCGGAGAAACCTCCATCGCAGTAAGCCAGGGACTCGCTTTGGAAGCTGATGATTATATCGATAAACCGGTAAGCCCTGGAGAACTCTTAAGCCGAGTGGAGAAACAATTGAAAAAGGTGGAGATTTAACGAAAGAAGCGAGGCTGCAAATAGCAGCAGCCCCTTTAGGGATATGTATTGCTCTTGCACTTTAGTTACTGCTCTGGGAATCTAAGCGGCAACTGCTTCCCAAACTAGCTCGGCAATATCTTTGATCTCAATAATTTCGCTTTTGTCGGCGGTCGATACGCTATCCGCCAAATTGAGCATACAATAGGGGCACGCCACAGCTAATATTTCCGCCCCTACTTCGATGGCTTGCTCTAGTCTAAGATCAGAGAGCCTCTCTCCTTTTTTGCTCTCCTGCCAAATCCTCCCCCCTCCACCACCACAACATAGAGCCCGCTCACGCCTATCTTCCATCTCAATTAGCTTTAGGCCAGGAATGCTCTCCAGAACTTGTCGAGGCTCATCATATATACCATTATGACGCCCCAGATAACAAGGATCATGATAAGTAACCCGTTTGTTTAGGCTTTTGGTGAACTTCAGCCTCCCTTGGCTGATAAGCTGGGTAAAATACTGGGTGTAATGAATTACTTCAAAGTCCCCCCCGAGTTGAGGGTATTCATTTTTAAAAGTATTATAGCAATGAGGGGAAGTGGTAAGAATCCTCTCAACCCCGTTTTCACTAAATGCCCTAATGTTGCTTTGAGCTAAACTTTGGAACAAGCTTTCGTTTCCTGCTTTACGAACGCTCTCACCACAGCAACTTTCCTGGGGACCCAAGATGCCAAAATCTATCCCTGCCTTTTCTAGGACATGTGCCGTGGCTCGAGCTACTCTGCCGGCCAGTGGGTCGTAAGCGGGGATGCAGCAGGGAAAATACAATAACTCCATACCAGCAGCGAATGGTCTGACTTGCAGGCCTTTTGCCCAATCGGCTCGCTTCTCCCTCTCCTTCCCCAGTGGATTACCCACGGCAGAAATGTTTTTCATGCTGATCCGCAGTGCATCGGGGATATAACCGGCACCCAGTTCCACCACAACCTGATGCAAGGCCCTCATAACGTCTATTATCTCTACCCCACGAGGGCATTGCCTAACACAATCCCGACAAGTAGCGCATAGCCATATATCCTCACTTTCGAAATCAACTAACCCCAACTGCGCCTGATGAATCATTCTGCGGACGTCGAGACTCCGCACCAGATTCCACGGGCATACTGCACTACACAAGCCACATTGGTAGCATAATCTCAGCGCTTCACCGCCTGCCTCACCTACTATCTCTATCGCTTCTTTATATGGGGCTACTGTAGCCATTTCAGTGCATCTCCCCGCAAAGCTATCATTATTCCTAGGCAAATATTATACTCTCAGCCCACAACCAGTCAACTTTGCGGTTCCTCTTGCTGGCGAACCTAGACAAAAATGGGGCTAGGTGGTAGCCTGGTATGATTAAGGTTTTAAGGCTAAAATAGATCGGAGGCTGAAAGCCACCAATGCCATACAGCAAAGTAACTGAGGAATTGATACAGAAATTAAAGGAAATAATAGGTGAAGGTAATGTGTCAACTGGGGGGGAGGAAAAGGTAAGATTAGCTTGTGATGAAATGCCTAACCCCAAACCTCATCCCCCAGAGGTAATAGTAAAACCTGAGAATGCAGTATCTATAGCCAAAGTGTTGAGATTGGCCAATGAGAAAAGAATTCCGGTAACGCCGCGAGGGGCTGGAACAGGCTTATGTGGTGGCTGTGTATCTATTAAGGGGGGTATTCTGCTCTCTCTTGAGCGTATGAATAGAATCCTAGAGATAGATGAGGAGAACTTTGTGACAGTTGTTGAGCCTGGTGTAGTGCTAGCCGACCTTTTTAAGGCAGTAGAAGAACACGGACTTTACTATCCACTTTACCCTGGTGAGAAGGCTGCTACTATCGGAGGAAATATAGCCACCAATGCTGGTGGTATGAGGGCAGTAAAATATGGAGTAACTAGAAACTTCGTCCTGGGATTGGAGGCAGTAGTACCAACAGGTGAAATTATACAAACTGGAGGTAAATTCGTTAAATGTTCCACAGGCTATGATTTGACCCAGCTTATCATTGGCTCAGAAGGGACTTTAGCTGTGGTAACCAAAATCATATTGAAACTGTCTACTGCCCCCAAGAGGCGGGAGGTGCTTTTTATTCCATTCAGCAACCTAGGTGATGCTATCAGGACAGTTCCCGATATCCTGAGGCACAAAATACTCCCTGTAGGTATAGAGTTTATGGAGAGGGATGTCATTGAGATAGTGGAGAGGTATATGGATATGAGCATTCCCTATCATGAGCATGAGGCCTTCCTCATGATTATTCTGGAAGGTGAGACAGAAGCTGAGATTTACCAAGTGTCTAAGCAGGTGGAGGGAATCTGCCAAAAGCATGGTGCCATTGATACCTTTGTTCCGGCTAGTGAGAAAGCCAAAAGGCAGCTCATAGAGGCTAGAGAGAAATTTTACCCTGCCTTAAAGAGCTTTGGGCCGACGGATATAGTAGATGTAGTGGTTCCCCGAAGCAAGATTGCCGAATTTATCGAAAGGGTGAAGGTGATATCCCAGAAGCAAAAAATGCCTGTAGTGGCTTACGGACATGCCGGAGATGGGAATGTGCATCTGCACCCTGTGGGGAAAGATATGGATAAGGATGAATGGGAAGCTAAACTCCCCGAGGTATTGAAGGATATTTACCAAGTTGGAGCATCCCTTGGGGGCATGATCTCGGGGGAGCACGGTCTCGGTTTTGTGAAGAAGAATTACCTTCCCATTGCTATGGATCAAAATCTGATAGAGCTTATGAAGAGGATGAAGAAGGCTTTTGATCCCAACAATATTATGAATCCAGGGAAAGTCTTTGATTTAGGATATGAGTAGATGCATACTTGACTTTAGAATAAGTTACTTTTATACTGTTACGGTGGCGGAGGAAAGGGGCAAGGGATCTTATTGTGAATGGCGCCCGAGTGGCGCAAGGGAAGCGCAACCGACTTGTAATCGGTAGGCTAGTGGGTTCGAATCCCCTCTCGGGCTCCAGGGGAGGGGTGGGTGAGTGGCTAATACCAACAGACTGTAAATCTGTCGCCTGGAATGGCTTCGCAGGTTCGAATCCTGCCCCCTCCACCAGAATCTGTTGAAAAAGGCAAGGGGGTTTTAGCCAAGAGGCAGCATAGCCAAGGGTTGAGGTGAAGTGCAGTAGGCCGAGTTGATCACCAATAAGAAAAGGGCCCTAGAGAGACTCGGTTTTTCTGGGGATTGAATAAAGTGCCCACATAGCTCAGCGGTAGAGCACGTTCTTGGTAAGAACGGGGTCGCCAGTTCAAATCTGGCTGTGGGCTTCGTAGAGGAGAGGGGAAAATGGCTAAGAGGAAGTATGAGAGAACCAAGCCACACCTTAATGTGGGTACGATAGGGCATGTGGATCATGGTAAGACCACACTGACTACGGCGATGACACTAGTGTTATCCAAAAGCGGCTCCACTGAGTTTCGCCCTTTTGACTCTATAGATAATGCCCCCGAGGAGAAGGCCAGGGGGTTAACTATCGCCATTGCCCACATAGAGTACGAGACGGCTAAACGTCACTATTGTCATGTAGATTGCCCCGGGCATGCTGACTATATCAAGAACATGATAACCGGTGCTGCCCAGATGGATGGGGCAATACTGGTGGTGGCTGCTGATGATGGCCCTATGCCTCAAACAAGGGAGCATCTCCTGCTGGCACGTCAGGTAGAGGTCCCTAGCATAATAGTCGCCTTGAATAAAGTAGATTTACTAGAAGATGAAGAGCTACTAGAGTTAGTGGAAGTAGAGATGAGGGAGCTATTAACCAAATATGGTTTCCCCGGAGATACCATCCCTATAGTGCGGGTGAGTGCTCTCAAGGCAGGAGAGTGTGGTTGCGGTAAAAGAGAATGTCAGTGGTGCGGGGGAATATGGAAATTATTGGATGCTATAGACGAGTATATTCCGCTTCCGGTGCGGGCTGTAGATAAGCCCTTCCTGATGCCTATTGAGGATGTATTTAGCATCAAAGGGCGGGGCACCGTACCTACGGGAAGAGTGGAACGAGGCGCCCTCAAACCAGGAGATGAGGTGGAATTAGTAGGATTAGGACAGAGTAAAAAAACTGTAGCGACCAGCATAGAGATGTTTCATAAAATTCTGGATGGGGCGGAGCCCGGGGATGCTGTCGGTTGTTTGCTCCGCGGTGTAGAGCGTGATGAAGTAGAGCGAGGGATGGTGTTGGCCAAGCCAGGCTCTATCAAACCGCATACTCATGCTGAGGCCGAGGTATACGTGTTGGGCAAGGAAGAGGGAGGCAGACATACCCCATTCTTCAGCGGCTATAAGCCACAATTTTACATCAGAACTACCGATGTTACCGGGGCTATCGAACTCCCCCCAGGGATGGAGATGGCTATGCCCGGGGATAATGTGAGAGTAGGGATAAAATTAATCTACCCGGTGGCTTTGGAAGAGGGGTTGCGTTTTGCTATCAGAGAAGGGGGCAAGACTGTAGGTGCCGGCGTATTCGCCAAGATTTTAGAATGAGGCAAGATGGCAAAAAAGGGTGAGGCTCGAGTTATTATTCACCTTGCTTGTACACAGTGCAAGAAGAGGAATTATACCACCACTAAGAATAAAAGGAAAAACCCGGGGAGGCTTGAACTTAAAAAGTTCTGTCCCCGCTGCCGTCTCCATATATTACACCGGGAAGCCAGGTAACTCGGTCAACAATCATGACTCCATCTGCTAAGAAGAGGGACTCAAGATTCAAGTTTGTTACTGATATCATAGCCGAGCTCAAGAAGGCAGTTTGGCCAACACGGCAGGAGGCGTTACGCCTGACAGGAATGGTACTTATTGTTTGCCTTGCTGCCGGTCTTATCCTTGGCGGATTTGATTTTGGCTTTTTTCACCTGGTCAACTGGTTGAGATAATGGCGGATATGAAGGAAGGCAAGAAGCAGTGGTATGTGGTTCATACCCATTCGGGGTGTGAAAAGAAGGTTAAGGAAAACCTAGACCACCGTATTGAGTCTATGAATATAGAAGATATCTATCAAGTAGCAATGCCTACTGAAGAAGAGATTGAAGTTAAGGGAGGACAACGGCGAACGGTAACCAAGAAAACCTTCCCGAGCTATGTTCTTGTCCAGATGGAGATGAATGATCAGAGTTGGAATATAGTTCGCAATACCCCCGGGGTTACCAGCTTCATAAGCAGCCAAGATGAGCAAGGCAAGCTTAGCCCGGTCGCTTTAGGTGATGAAGAGATAGCGGCTATCCTGAAACAGACAGAGACTGGGGCACCACGGGTTAAAGTTGGTCTCAGCAAAGGGCAAAGTGTGCGTATTATCGATGGCCCATTTATCGATTTTGTCGGTGTGGTGGATGAGATCAATCCAGAGAAGGGCAAGTTGAAAGTGATGGTTTCTTTCTTTGGGCGGGAAACATCGGTAGAGCTCGACTTTCTACAGGTGGAAAGATTATAAATGGCTAAGAAAGTAAAGGCAATCATTAAGCTCCAGCTCCCAGCTGGTAAGGCTACTCCAGCCCCCCCGGTAGGTCCAGCCCTAGGCCAGCATGGCATTAACATAATGGCTTTCTGCAAGGAGTATAATGAGCGCACTGCCTCACAGGGGGACTCAATTATCCCTGCTGAGATCACTATCTATGAGGGTCACTCCTTTACTTTTATCACTAAGACCCCCCCAGCTGCTGATCTGTTGAAAAAAGCTCTGGGTATAGACAAAGGTGCTTCAGGAAGTGAAAAGGTGGGGAAACTGCCCAGCGAAAAGCTTCGCCAGATTGCTCAACTTAAGATGCCGGATCTTAATGCTGTTGATCTTGATGGCGCTATGCATATCATTGAGGGCACAGCGCACAGTATGGGGATTGAAATAGAAGGTTGAGGTGAAAATGGCCAAGCATGGCCGAAAGTATCAACAAGCAGCAAGATTAGTAGATCAAGCCAAGGCGTATCAGCCGCGGGAGGCTATCGAGCTAGTCCAGGAGGTAAGCTACGCTAAGTTTGATGAGTCAATAGAGCTTCACCTTTGCCTGGGACTAGACCCCCGCCATGCTGAGCAGCAGGTACGGGGGGTAGTCTTACTCCCCAACGGGCTAGGCAAGAGGAAACGCATCCTAGTATTCACTCAAGGTGAGGCGGTGAGGGTGGCCGAAGAGGCAGGAGCAGATTATGTCGGTAGTGAGGAGTTAATCAAGAGGATTGAGGAAGGTTGGCTCGACTTCGATATGGCTATTGGCACCCCAGATATAATGGGTAAGGTGGGGAAGTTGGGGAAGATTTTGGGACGCCGTGGCCTAATGCCCAACCCTAAATTGGGGACTGTAGTTGCTACCCCTGACCTTCCTCGGGTGATCGATGAAGCCCACAAAGGCCGCGTGGAGTTTAAGCTGGATAGGACAGGTAATATTCATTTACCCTTGGGCAAGGCGAGCTTTGAGGGGGACAAACTGCTGGAGAACTTGGTTGCGGTTATTGAGGCTATAGTGAGAGCTAAACCTAGTGGAGCTAAAGGTCAGTATATTAAGAGCGCCACATTAACTAGCTCTATGGGGCCGGGGATTAAACTTAACCTTAAGTCTACTCTTTCTCTAAGTGCAAGTTAATCCCTTGCCTGTGAGCAGGTGGGAAAACAATTTTTAAAGGGGGTTTAAGATGGTCGGGATTACTTCTTATGGTGCTTACATACCCTGGTATCGGCTAAACCGCAACATCATCTATTCGGCTATGGGATGGCTAAATCCAGCAACCCTCACGCCTGGCGAAAAGGCTGTAGCCAACTATGATGAAGATAGTATTACCATGGCGGTAGCCGCAGCCATTGATTGCTTAAATGGCCTTGATCGGGGGAAGATCGATGGTTTATATTTTGCCACCACCACCTCCCCGTATAGAGAAAGGCAAAATGCGGGGATAATCGCTGCCGCCCTCGACCTTCGTCCTGATATACGGACTTCTGACTTCAGCGATTCTATCAAGGCAGGAACTGGTGCTCTCCTCTCCGCTTACGATGCCGTTAAAGCGGGGTCGGTAAAGAGCGTTATAGTCTGTGCCTCTGATTGCCGTCTGGGTAAACCTGGCAGTGCTCAGGAGGAGATCCATGGGGACGGTGCTGCTGCCCTCCTTTTTGGGGATAGCGGAGTAATTGCCAGCCTTGAAGGTGCTTATTCTCTCTCTCATGATTTCATGGACCACTGGAGGGCGGCGGAGGATAGATTTGATCGTTCCTGGGAGGATAGGTGGATCCGAGATGTGGGCTATAATGAATTCACCTCTGAAGCTATCTCAGGATTATTGAAGAAATATAGCTTGAACACTAAGGATTTTGCTAAAGTAGTTTATCCTTGCCTTTATACCAGAGCCCATGCGGATATAGGGAGAAAGTTAGGATTTGAGCGGGGTCAGCTTCAGGAGCACATGTTCGCTACAGTAGGCAATACTGGCGCTGCCTATCCCTCGATGATGCTGGTGGCAGCGCTTGAGGATGCCAAGCCAGGGGATAAGATCCTCGTTGCCAGCTATGGGAACGGGGCTGACGCTGTGTTCTTCCAGGTAACCCAGGAGATAGAGAAGGCAAGGGAGAGAAGGGGAATCAAAAAGCACCTAGCATCAAAAAAGGACTTGGCTAGCTACGAAAGGTTTATTGCTTCCCGTGAGGTGCTTACCATAGAAACTGGAGGTCGTGGTGAAGAGATGGCAGCTACCTCAGCGTCAACGCTGTGGAGGCATCGTCGCGCTATTGAGGCTCTGGTGGGCTCAAGGTGTAAGCGTTGTGGCACCCGCCAATATCCTCCACAGAGGATATGCGTGAAGCCTGATTGTGGAGCTATAGATGAGATGGAAGCCTACAGGTTTTCCGATAAACAGGGCCATATTATTGGCTATACTGGAGATAGTTTGGCCTTCAGCATCAATCCACCACAAATGTATGCCATGGTAGATTTTGAGGGGGGAGGAAGAAGCTGGTTTGACCTGAGCGATTGTGATCTTGATTCGCTTAAAGTAGGCATGCCGGTGGAGATGAGCTTTCGAAGAAAGTATCACGATGCGGCTCGTGGCGTGTATGGGTATTTCTGGAAAGCGATGCCAATTCGGGCATAAAATAAAAGGGGGAAAGCAAAGATGGCAGAGGGCATAAAGGACAAGGTTGCTATTATAGGGATGGGATGTACTAGGTTTGGAGAGGCATGGGATAAGAGTGCTGATGATTTAATGATTGAGTCATCTATGGAATGCATGGAGGATGCCGGGCTAGAGAAGAAGGATATTGATGCAGCGTGGTGGGGCTGTTGTTTTCCTATGGGTGGACTTAGTGGCCTGCCTTTATCTATGCTACTAAAGCTACCGTTTATTCCAGTGACCCATGTAGAGAATTTCTGTGCTACTGGTACGGAGGCATTGAGGGCCGCCAGTTATGCGGTTGCTGCGGGGGTTTATGACATTGCCTTAGCAATTGGCGTGGAGAAGTGCAAGGATACCGGATACGGTGGCCTCCCGGACTTTGGAGGTATGATGGGGGGGACATCCAGATGGGACATGCCAAACGCCACTGCCCCAGGGCTGTTTGCCATAATGGCCACCAGTTACTTTGCCAAATATGGCCTTTCCCCTGAGGAAGGGAAAAGAACTTTGGCTAAGATTGCAGTGAAGAGCCATCACAACGGCACTCTAAACCCTAAAGCTCATATGCGCAGGGAAATCACTGTAGATGAGGCAATGAATGCCCCTATAGTTGCCTGGCCATTGGGGTTATATGACTGCTGTGGGGTAAGTGATGGATCGGCAGCAGCTATCGTAGTCCGTGCTGAGGATGCCAAGAAGTATAGGCCTGACCCAGTTTATATTAAATCATTTAATATCGCGATAAGTTCGGGTGAAGAAAAGATGTACACTGACTGGGATTATGCCCATGTGGAGACAACCGTCCGTGCTGCGGCAAAGGCCTACAAGGAGGCAGGGATAACCAACCCCAGGAAGGAGATAAGCATGATGGAGACCCATGATTGCTTCTCCATCACTGAGCTCACTGAATATGAAGACCTGGGGATCTCACCTCGGGGAAGGGCGAAAGAGGACGTGGATGCTGGATTCTTTAACCTTGATGGGCAAATCCCCAATCAACCCGATGGGGGGCTTAAGTGCTTCGGTCATCCTATTGGTGCCTCAGGGTTAAGGATGATATATGAGATGTATAAGCAGCTTCAAGGGAAGGCAGGCCCAAGACAGATAAAGAACCCCAAGATAGGACTTACCCATAACATGGGCGGCTTCCCCCCGATGAATGTCATCGGCATTTCTATCCTCGGGCTCTAGGATAGATGGCTCTCATGAGACAGGCTATCTAGCTTAATATAGGAGGGGAGTTTATTTCAAATCTAATGAAAGGAGGGTCTCAAGATGGTAGGAATTACTTCTTATGGTGCTTACATCCCTAGGTATCGGATAAATCGTAACACTATCTATTCGGCTATGGGATGGCTCAATCCAGCTACCCTTATGCCCGGTGAGAAGGCAGTGGCAAACTGCGATGAGGATAACATTAGCATGGCAGTAGCTGCCAGCCTGGATTGTTTGAATGGCTTAGAGCGGGAGAAGATAGAAGGCTTATATCTCGCCACCACCACCTCTCCGTATAGAGAAAGGCAAGCTGCGGGAATAGTGGCTACTGCCCTTGATCTTCGCCCCGAGATACGAACTGCTGACTTTACCGACTCTATTAAGGCAGGAACTACTGCTCTCCTTGCCGCCTGTGATGCCATTAAGGGAGGATCGGCAAAGAGGGTAATAGCCTGCGCCGCTGATTCCCGCTTGGGAAAGGCGGGCAGTGCTCAGGAGGAGATTTACGGCGATGGTGCTGCTGCTCTCCTTTTGGGGGACAGTGGGGTAATCGCTACTCTGGAGGGCTCTTACTCCGTATCCTACGATTTCACCGACCACTGGAGAGGGGAGGAGGACAAATTTGACCGCACTTGGGAGGATAGATGGATCCGGGATGTAGGCTACACCAAATTTATTCCTGAAGCTATTTCTGGGCTGCTTAAGAAATATGAGCTGAGCATTAAAGATTTTGCCAAAGTAGTTTACCCCGCCCTTTATGTTAGAGAGCATGCTGCTATAGGGAAGGGGCTGGGAGCAGATCCAGGGCAAATTCAACAGCAGATGCTCGCCACAGTAGGTGACAGCGGTGTTGCTTCCCCTTTGATGATGCTTGTAGCCGCACTTGAGGATGCCAAGCCAGGAGACAAGATTCTTCTTGCCAGCTATGGAAATGGCAGTGATGCCATGTTCTTCCAGGTGACTCAGGAGATAGATAAGGTGAGGGATAGGCGGGGAATTAAAGGACATCTAGCCCTAAAGCGGGAGTTAACCAGTTATGAGAAATATGCTGCCTTCCGTGGCACGATCCCGATAGAGAAAGGAATTCGTGGTGATGAGATCGCTTTTACCCAGCTATCAAACCTGTGGAGGGAGCGGAGAGTAGTTTTAGCCCTTTATGGATCGAAATGTAAGCGTTGTGGCACCCCACAATACCCTCCTCAGAGAATATGTGTGAGGCCCGATTGTGGAGCTATCGATGAGATGGAAGATTACCGCTTCTCTGATAAAAAAGGCCATCTATTTACTTATACCGGAGACAGTTTGGCCTTCAGCACCAGCCCACCAGCAATATATGGCATGATAGATTTTGAAGGGGGCGGGAGGTATAATTTTGACCTTACTGATTGTGACCTTGATTCAATTAAAGTGGGTATGCCAGTAGAAATGAGCTTTCGCCGCAAGTATGCTGACCCGGCGCGGGGCATTTACGGCTACTTCTGGAAAGCAGTACCAGTACAAGCATAAAATTTCAAAAAGGAGGGGAGATGGCCGAAGGCATAAAAGATAAGGTTGCTATCATAGGAATGGGTTGCACTAAGTTCGGGGAGTCGTGGGATAAGAGTTACGAAGATTTAATAGTTGATGCATTTAAGGAATGCATTGAGGATGCCGGAATAGAGAAGAAAGATATTCCAGCAGCTTGGTTTGCTAGTTGCTTTGATGAGGTTTTTGCCGGGAAGGCGGGTACACCTTTGTCCACCACATTGAAGTTGCCATTCTTGCCGGTAACTAGAGTAGAGAATTTCTGCGCCAGCGGCACGGAGGCTTTGAGAGGTGCCGCCTACGCTGTTGCCTCAGGGGTTTATGACATTGCCTTGGCGCTCGGTGTGGAGAAGCTTAAAGATACCGGCTATGGGGGCCTTCCCGATTTCGGTAGTGTTATGGGAACAAAGAATAGGCTTATCACACCAAACATGACTGCCCCAGGGGCATTTGCCATGATGGCCACCAGATACTTTTCGGTGTACAACCTTAGCCCTGAGGAGGGCAAAAGGATGTTAGCCAGGATATCGGCAAAGAGCCATCATAATGGCACCCTAAATCCTAAAGCTCACCTCCGTAGGGAGGTGACTGTGGAGCAGATAATGAATGCCCCCATCGTTGCCTGGCCATTGGGACTATTTGACTGCTGTGGGGTGAGTGACGGAGGAGCAGCAGCTATTGTAACCCGCGCTGATATGGCCAAAAAGTTCAGGCCTGATCCGGTCTATGTTAAGTCGCTCCAGATCGCACTAAGTTCGGGAGAGGAAATAGGGTATACTGATTTTGATTATGCCCATGTAGAGACGGGTTATCGTGCTGGCCAGAGGGCTTATCGGGAGGCGGGGATAACTAACCCCAGGGAAGAGATATCAATGGCTGAGCTTCATGATTGTTTCTCCATCACTGAGTGTGTTACTTATGAGGATCTGCAGTTTAGTGCCAGAGGTAGGGCGAGGGAGGACATCGAATCTGGTCGCTTCGATTTAGATGGGCCTCAACCAGTTCAGCCCGATGGGGGACTTAAATGCTTCGGTCACCCCATTGCTGCCTCGGGATTGCGGATGATATATGAGATGTATAAGCAGCTTCAGGGGAAGGCAGGACCAAGGCAGATAAAGAACCCCAAATTAGCACTTACTCACAATATGGGTGGCATGCCGGCGTTGAATCTCATTGGTGTCTCTATTGTGGGGCTGTAACTAGTTTATCACCAGAAATTCACCATCCTTTTTGCACCCCGCTGAATCAGAAATTCAGCGGGGACTGTTCCTTGGTTTTTTGGGCAGCCCATTACCCCGGTAGAGAAATGGCGATTAGCCAATAGGAGGGGAATGGTAGGAATAATATCTTATGGGGCTTATATTCCTTTTTATAGGCTGAGCCGGGATGAAATTGCCCGAGCTTGGGGTGGAGGAGCTATAAGAGGAGAGAAGGCGGTGGCTAACTTTGATGAAGATAGCCTTACAATGGCAGTAGAAGCAGCCATCAGTTGCCTAGTTGGCATAGATCGCCAAACAATCGATGCTCTATACTTCGCTTCCACCACCTCCCCCTACAGGGAAAAACAAGTGGCCGCCACTATAGCTGCGGCCACTGACCTTCGCCGGGAAGTTTTGACTGGAGATTTTGCTGGTTCGCTAAGAGGGGGAACCATCGGCATGAGAGCTGCGCTTGATGCGGTCGAGGCTGGCTCGGCAAAGAAGGTGTTGGTGACAGCTTCTGATTGCCGCTTGGGTACTCCAGGATCGGATTTTGAGCAAGTTTTTGGCGATGGTGCAGCAGCTATAGCGATAGGAGACTCAGGGGTTATTGCTACTATTGAAGGTAGCTACTCCCGTTTTGACGAGATTGTTGATCTGTGGAGAACAGAGAGCGATGACTTTGTTAAGTCTTGGGAGGATCGATTTGTTATCACTGAAGGCTATACCTACAACCTTCAGCAAGCGATCTCTGGGATTATGCAGAAACACCACCTTGAGCCAAAGGATTTTGCCAAGGTGGTGTTTTACGCCCCCGATGCCCGAAGGCACCTAGAGATGGCCAGGAAGCTAGGGTTTGATCCCAAGAGTCAAGTACAGGACGGGATGTTTGATCGCCTTGGTAACACTGGGGCAGCCTTCGCTTTGATGATGCTAGTAGCCGCTCTGGAGGAGGCAAAACCAGGAGATAGAATTTTACTGGCTAGTTACGGAGATGGCTGCGATGCCTATGTCCTCAGAGTGACTGAGGAAATTGGCCAGATTAAAGCCAGGCGGGCAATCAAGGCCTATTTGGCATCTAAGAAGATGCTGCCTAACTATGAGAGATTTGTGCGCAATCGTAAGCTAATGGAGGTAGAGGTAGGGAGGCGGCGACCGACCATGGCCTCTTCAGCGGTTACCTTGTGGAGAGATCGCAAAATGGTCTACGGTCTTTACGGATCAAGGTGTAATCGCTGTGGCAGGCTATTCCTGCCTCCGCAGCGAGTCTGCCTCTACTGCCAAGCCAAGGATGAGTATGAGCTAGTCAGGCTCTCCGAGATGAAGGGCAAGTTATATAGCTTCTGTAAAGATGAGCTGGCGGCAAGCGTAGATCCACCCACTATTCTCAGCATTGTTAACTTGGAGGGGGGTTGCCGATTTTATGGGCCGATGACCGACCGCGACCCCGATCAGGTTGAAGTTGATATGCCACTAGAGCTTACCTTTAGGAAAATGCACGACGGCGAAGGTTATCATAACTATTTCTGGAAATGCCGACCAGCAAGGTAGGGAAAGGGGGAGAGGATGAGGCCCGAAGCCATTAGAGACAAGGTGGCCATAATCGGTATGGGTTGTACCAAGTTTGGAGAGAATTGGGATAAAAGTGCTGATGATATGATTATTGAGGCTAGTTTTGAAGCTTTGGAGGATGGTGGGGTAGAGCTAAAGGATATCGAGGCTGGCTGGGTAGGTACAGTGACTACTGGCGGCACCGGGTCACTACTCAGTGGTCCTTTAAAGTTACCTTACCTTCCTGTCACTAGGGTAGAAAATGGCTGTGGTACAGCTATGGAGGCATTAAGGAATGCCTCTTTTGCTGTAGCCTGTGGGTTATATGATTTGGTCCTGGTTGTGGGTGTGGAGAAGCTAAAGGATACCGGATTGGGGGGTTTGCCTGAATTCATGTTCCATCCGGTGTATGGGCAAGGGTTCACTGCTCCGGGGCGCTGGGCACTGGGGGCCACCAGATACTTCCAAAACTACGAGATAAAGCCAGAGGAGGGCAAGAGGCTGTTGGCCAAGATTGCGGTGAAAAATCACCACAATGGCACTTTATCTCCTAAAGCTCATTTTCAAAGGGAGATAACCTTGGAGCAGGCGCTCGCCGCTCCTATAGTGGCTTGGCCATTGGGTTTGCTTGATTGCTGCCCGGTTACCGACGGAGCGGCGGCGGCGGTAATCTGCCCTATCGATATAGCTAAAAGGTTCAGGGATGATTATGTTTTGGTCAAGGGATTCGGTGTGGCTATGGGACCTGGCTTGGGCAAGGAAGACATAGACTATGTCTATGACCGCTTACCTGAAACCCAGGCTGCGGCTAAGCAGGCCTATGAGATGGCGGGAATAGAGGAACCAAGAAAGGAGATAAGCCTAGCCTCTCTTCATGATTGCTTTACCATAGCCGAACTTATGGAATATGAAGCAGTTGGTTTCTCCCCTCTCGGTGGGGCAAAACAAGATATTGAGGCTGGCACCTTTACCCTTGAGGGGGAGTTGCCGGTCAATACCGATGGGGGATTAAAATCCTTCGGACATCCCATTGGGGCTACTGGTTTAAGGATGTGCTATGAAGCTTATAAGCAGTTTCAGGGCAAGGCAGATCGCCGTCAGTTGAAAGACCCCAAAATTTCATTCTGCATGGCTCAGTATGGTCACCCTGGTTTCCTGGGGCCGGTAGTTACTATCTTGGGGCGAAGGGATTAAAGTGAGGTGAAAACAAAATGGTAGGAATTACTTCTTATGGCGCTTACATCCCTGTTTATCGGCTAAGCCGAGAGATTTTAAATCAAGTTTGGGGAGGGGGAGGGAAAGGAGAGAAAGCTGTAGCCAACTTTGATGAAGACAGCTTAACCATGGGTGTGGAAGGAGCAAGGGATTGTCTTAAAGGAACAGAGAAGGAGTCTATAGATGCTCTATATTTTGCCTCTACCACTCCCCCCTTCAAGGAGAAGCAATCGGCCAGCATAATAGCAGCCGCACTTGACTTGCGCGAGGATATAATCGCTGCCGACATTACTGATTCCCTGAGATGCGGGACCATTGCCCTCAGAATGGCTTTGGATGCGGTGAAAGCCGGTTCGGCAAGGAAAGTTTTGGTGGTAGTTTCCGATTGCCGCATACCTCCCCCTAATTCAGCCTTTGAACCACTTTTTGGAGATGGGGCGGCAGCCTTTCTCGTCGGAGGGAATGGAGCAGCTGTAGAAATCGAAGGGAGTCACTATATCACCAGTGAATTTATAGATATTTGGAGACTAGAATACGATAAAATCACCCGAACTTGGGAGGATCGCTTTATTCGTGATGAAGGATACACGCCTTATTTACAAAAAGCTGTCGCCACCTTGCTGAAGGCTCACAATTTAACCGCTAAAGATTTTGCCACGGCTGCTTTCAATGCTCTTGATGAGAGAACCCACAGAGATATGGCAAGAAGGCTTGGCTTGGATGCTAAAACTCAAGTTCAAGATCCTCTATTTGGTAAAGTCGGCCATACCGGAGCGGCTTCCACCCCAATGATTTTGATAGCAGCTCTTGAGGAAGCAAAGCCAGGGGACAGGATTTTGCTCGCTAGTTACGGTGATGGAGCCGATGCCCATATTCTTCGGGTGACTGATGACATAGAGAAGATAAGAGATAAGAGAGGGATAAAAAAGAACCTCGATTCTAAGCTAATGCTTGATAATTACGGAAAATATGTTAAGTTCAGAAACCTTATGGAATTTGAACCCTCTCTTGAGATTGCGCCAAGGACCTCTCTTCCGGAGATTTGGAGGGATCGTAACTGGGTATATAAGTTCCATGGGCACAGATGTAAGAAATGCGGAAAGATTCAGTTCCCGATGCAGAAGGCATGCATGTACTGTCAGGCCGATGAAAAAGACCTTGAGGAGATAGGCCTTTCGGATAAGAAAGGAACCTTGTCCACCTTTAGCATGGATGAGAGGTCTCCAGTTATAGACCCGCCCAACGTGCTGGCCGCTGTTACATTGGAAGGGGGGGGGAGGTTCTTCAGTCAGATGACTGACCGTGATGTAAATAATTTAAAGGTAGGGATACCTATGGAGCTAACTTTCAGGAGAATTCATGATGCCTTAGGCGTTCATAATTACTTCTGGAAATGTCGACCAGCGAGAGAATAGGGGGAAAGATGAGAGAGAGCATAAAGGATAAAGTGGCTATTGTGGGAATGGGTTGCTCACGCTTTGGGGAGAGGTGGGATGCAGGTATAGAGGATCTGATAAGGGAGGCTGCTTTTGAAGCTTTACAGGATGCAGGTATCGAGCTTAAAGATGTCCAAGCCATTTGGCTGGGAACCATTGGTGTAGGTGCAACGGGCACAGGCTTAATCGCCTCTACAGCTCTTCAAACACAATATGTTCCGGTGACAAGGGTGGAGAATGCCTGCGCTTCAGGACAGGAGGCCTTGAGGGGGGCTACCTATGGGGTAGCTTCTAAGGTTTATGACTTAGTGATGGCTTTGGGGGTGGAGAAACTCAAGGACACCGGGTTTGCTGGACTTGGAGCGATGGGAATGCCGGGGAGATTTGAGCCGGTATATGGGGCGTTCGGTACTGCCCCGGGAAGGTATGCTATGGCAGCTACAGCCTATTTTGCCAAGTATGGCCTCTCCCCTGAAGAAGGAAAGAGAATGCTAGCTGAAATTTCGGTAAAGAGTCATCACTATGGAGTGAGCAATCCGAAAGCTCATCTTAGAAGGGAGATAACTGCCGAGCAAGCTACAAATGCCCCGATAATCGCCTGGCCTTTAGGGCTTTTCGATTGCTGTGGAGTGACGGATGGTGCTTCGGCAGCCATTCTCTGCCCCGCAGAGGAGGCAAAAAAGTACCGTGATGATTACGTTACTATTAAAGGATTTGGGATAGGAACGAGCCCCGGCTGGGGTAAGGAGAGGGAAGATTACGACTTCACCTATTGGGATGCTACCGAGGCTGCTGCCCGGCTGGCCTATGAGGAGGCAGGGATAAAACATCCTCGAAGGGAACTTGATATGGTGGAGAACCATGACTGCTTTTCTATTGCCGAACTTATTGCTACCGAATCCCTTTTCCTCTGTGAAGGGGGGAAATACAGAGAGGAGTTCACCAACAAAAGAGCCTATTATCACGATGGGGAGATGCCAGTCAATATAAGTGGAGGTCTAAAGTCCTTCGGACATCCAATAGGAGCAAGTGGATGCCGTGAGGCTTATGAAATATACAAGCAGATCCAGGGTAAGGCACAAGAGCCATCTCGTCAGCTTAAGGATGTTAAACTAGGACTTTGCCATAATCAAGGAGGGCATCCCGGTAGGTTTGTATGCGGTGTCGCTATCCTCGGCACTCCTTAGCCAAGGGAGGGAAAATGGCCAGAGAAGAAAAAGAAGAGACTGTCGAAAAGCTTGCTGAGTTGCTCTCAAGGTGTACTATTGCCATTGTCACTGACTATCGAGGGATGTCAGTTGCCATGATAACCCAACTACGTCGTAGGCTGAGGGAGGCGGGTATTGAATACCACGTAGTCAAGAATACCTTGACCCAGCTTGCTGCTGAGAAGGGGGGGAAAGAGGGATTAAAGGATCTCCTCTGTGGACCTTCAGCAATTGCCTTTGGTTATGGTGAAGTCACTGAGCCGGCCAAAGTATTAGTTAGCTATATTACCTCATCTCGTCCACCGCTTAGTATCAAGGGAGGGATTCTAGACGGACGAGTGCTCACTGCTGAGGAAACAATAGCACTTGCCACGTTACCTCCTAAGGAGATTTTGATTTCCAAGCTGATAGGCGAGATGCAAGCTCCGATCACTGGTTTAATCACACTCCTTGGTGCCAATTTAAATGGACTCATCACAGTGCTTCAAGCTAGAAAACAGCAGTTAGAAGGAGGTTAAAGACAATGACCAAAGATGAGGTGCTAACCGCCATTAAAACTATGACGGTTCTTGAGCTCTCCGAGCTGATCAAAGCTCTGGAAGCGGAGTTTGGAGTTAGTGCTGCTCCAGTGGCAGTAGCCCCCACACCTACAGCGCCGGCTGCCCCGGTCGCACCGGAGGAAGAGGAGAAAACAGAATTTAGTGTGGTTCTTAAAGAATTTGGTGTAAGCAAAATCAACGTTATCAAGGTGGTGCGGGAGGTAACTACCTTAGGGCTAAAGGAGGCTAAGGAGTTGGTAGAGAGTGCGCCCAAGCCGGTAAAGGAAGGTGTTTCTAAAGAAGAAGCGATGGCTCTAAAAGAGAAATTAGAGGCAACAGGCGCTACCGTTGAGCTTAAATAGCTTTGCTCAAACTTACCTCCCCTTTCCTCAAATTCAGCGGACCTCAGAACCCCCGTCCCCCCTCTGCTACCTTCAGTGCCACCGTGGCGTGGTCATCACCGGGCTCTTGACTGTGGATGAGATGGCATCCACACCTAGTGGAGGAATTGATAGCTCTCTTGGTTCATGAGAGCAGGAACCGCTTCCCAGACCCCGAAACAGTAGTTAAGACTCTTAAGCAAGCTGCTCAGCTGCCCAGAAGCCAAGCATATTAATACGCAGAACCTCTACAGAGGCGATTTCAATTTCCGATCGGCAGAGTTATAATAGAGCCATGAAAGTAATTCTTCTTCAAAATGTGCCTGGTGTGGGCAAATTGGGGGAAACAAAAGAGGTAGCCGATGGATATGGGAGGAATTTCCTTCTACCTAAGGGGCTGGCTTTGCTGGCTACCCCGGCAGCACTTAAGGCAGTAGAAGCCAGACTTCAAGCGGACAGGCAGAAGCCACAGCAGGTTACTACCGAACTGAGCAAGTTTGCCCAAGAGCTACAGGGATTTCCGCTCACTTTTACGGCCAAGGTGGCGGCACACGATCGCATCTACGGCTCTATTAGGGAGGTTCACATTGCTCGGGAGATAAGCCACCTTACCGGGGTTGACATTGACAAGGGGAGTGTAGAGTTGGCCGAACCTATTCGCCAACTGGGCAGTTATGAAGTGACGCTTAGATTGGCTAAGGATATAGTCACTACGGTAAAAGTTAGCGTCGAGGAGGCGAAGGAACAAAGTGGCTGAAGAAAGGCTGCCTCCTCACAACATCGAAGCTGAGGAAGCAGTACTTGGCTCGCTACTCATTGACTATGAGGCGATTGTCAAACTAATTACCTTCCTCAAACCAGAAGACTTCTACCGGGAAAAAAATCAGTGGCTATATAATGCCTGCCTTTCTCTTCACGAGCGAAATGAGGCGATAAATCAGATTACTTTGGCTCAGGAATTATCACGGGGGGTGAAGCTGGAGGAGAGCGGAGGTGCAGCTTATCTGAGCCACCTGGTATCCGCAGTCCCTACCTCGATTCATATCGAGTATTACGCCCAGATTGTACATCGCTTGGCAATAATGCGGCGTCTTATCAGCGCTGGTGGGCAAATTGCCGCTATAGGCTACCAGGCGGAACCTGATGTCGATGCAGCGCTGGATAAAGCTGAGGATATCTTATTTAGCCTCCGCCATGGTGAGAGCCCTCGTGATTTCGTTCATATTCGCCGCGTTCTAGAGCAATACTTTGAAGAGGGTGATTTAGCTGCCCGCCCTCAAGAGGGGAGGTATCTACCGCGAATATTTAGCGGCTTCACCGCCTTAGATGGGCTTTTGGGCGGGGTGCAGCGGTCGGATATGATTATTTTAGCTGCCAGGCCAAGCTTGGGTAAATCAAGTTTAGCATTAAGCATAGCTAGAAATGCGGCTATAGAACAAGGAGCTCGGGTAGCTATCTTCAGCTTGGAGATGGCTAAGGAACAATTAGTGCAGCGTTTACTGGCTTATGAGTCCAACGTGGATTCAAAGCGACTTCGCTTGGGACTTTGTACTCCCCAAGAGGAGAAAGCAATTATGGAAGCTAGCGGGATTCTGTCTGAGGCGCCGATTTATATTGATGATTCGCCTGCCCTGAGGGTGGTGGAGATGCGGAGCAAGGCACGCCGTTTGCACTATGAGCGAGGTATCGACCTGCTTATTGTAGACTATCTGCAACTGGCGCGAGGTGATGGTAGAACGGAGAATAGAGTCCAGGAGATCAGTGAAATCTCTCGTTCGCTCAAATCCCTGGCCCGTGAGTTAGATACCCCAATTATCGCTGTGTCACAATTGAGTCGAGCAGTGGAATTGCGTACCCCTCATATCCCGTTGCTCTCTGACCTGAGAGAGAGTGGTAGCATTGAGCAAGATGCTGACGTGGTTCTGTTTATTTATCGCGATGATGTGTATTACACCCCAGAGGACTGGGAAAGGCGCAATCCTGATAAGCCTTACCCTAAAGGAATTGCCAATATAATAGTAGCTAAGCATCGCAATGGCCCCACCGGACAAATCAGCTTGCGTTTTGTGCCCCAAGTAGCCAAATTTACTAATCTGGAGCGAGAGGGAAAAGAAATTGACCAGCAAGCCCTTCCCTGGCTTTCCGGCTAAGATGTGCTTTACCCCCCTTCCCAATCTTTTTTTCAGCCATCTTTTACCCCAAATCGATGACTTGATTGAGCTTAAGGTATTGCTTCATATTTTCTGGATTTTATATCAAAAGCGAGGCTACCCTAAATTTGTTACTTTTGGAGAGCTTGCTGCCGACAAAACATTAATGGGGGGGATAGATGAAGCCACTCAGCCAACTGAAGCATTGCATCATGCCTTAAAGATGGCAGCAGACCAGGGTATCCTTTTATATTTAGTAGTGGATAAAGGGGGAAGGCGACAAGAGCTTTACTTTATTAACACTGAGGCCAGTAGACAGGCTGTGGCCAAACTGGGGAGTGGAGCACTCTCTCTCGATGGTGCCTTACCCCAAGAGCAACCTCAGCCAACTGGAGATAGGCCTGATATTTTCACCTTATATGAGCAGAACATTGGGCTAGTTACCCCATTGGTCGGTGAGGAATTAAAAGAAGCCGAGAGGCTATATCCTTCCTCTTGGATTGAACAAGCCTTCAGGGAGGCGGTTAGCCTGAATAAGCGCAATTGGAGATATATTCGCCGCATATTGGAGCGTTGGTCTACGGAGGGCAAGGAGAATGGAGAGCCTGGGGGAAATTCTATACAGAAGGCGGGCCCTAGCCGATACCTTAAAGGCAAGTACGGACATCTGGTCAAGCATTGAGGAGAAACCTTCCTACTGTCCTCGATGTAAGGGGGCAGGGTTTGTTTATGCCGATGTCCCCCTAGGGCATCCCGATTTTGGCAAAGCAGTGCCCTGCTATTGCACTCAGAAAGAGCTGGAGGAGAATCGCCTCACTCGCCTCCAGCGCTACAGTAACTTAGGCTCACTGGTTCGGCTCACCTTTGACAACCTGATACCCAGCGGGAGAACAAGTTCCCCCCAAAATCAGCAGAGGTTCAATCGAGCTTATCAAGCGGCAGTAGCCTTTGCCCAAAATCCCCAGGGGTGGTTAATATTCACCGGACCGAGTGGTTGTGGAAAGACCCACCTTGCCGCCGCTATTGGCAATTATCGCCTCAAGGTGGGGCATCTGGTTTTCTTCATGATTGTCCCTGATCTCCTTGACCATCTCCGCTCCACCTTTAGCCCCGATAGCAATATTTCCTATGATGAGCTCTTTCTTCAGGTGAGAGATGCACCTCTGCTTATCTTGGATGACTTAGGCAGCCAAAGCAGCACTCGGTGGGCGCAGGAGAAATTATTCCAAATTATTAACCATCGCTTTAACACCCAGTTGCCCACAGTAATCACCACCAACATCGCCTTAGAGGAATTGGATGAGCGGCTACGCACCCGCCTCACCGGCCCTAGCCTTTCCCAAATATATCAGCTCGAGACGGAGGGAACTTTCCCGTTAGATTATTTGGGCAGCCTGGAGTTGGAGCTACTACAAAACATGACCCTTGATCACTTTGAATTCAGGGCTGATCTCCCTTCAGGGCAGCGGGATAACTTGGCCCGTGCTTTTCATCGCGCTAAGGATTTTGCCTCTTCCCCTCAGGGCTGGCTGATCCTTCAAGGAACCAATGGCTGTGGTAAAACTCATCTTGCCGCTGCCATCGCTAACCATCAGCTGCAACAAGGCAAATCGGTATCTTTCGTTATTGTGCCTGATTTTCTTGATCATCTGCGGGCTACTTTTAGCCCGGAAAACAAGGTCACCTGTGATGAACTCTTTGAGCGGGTTAAGAAAGCCCCCCTACTCATCCTCGACGACTTTGGGGAGCATTGGACTACTCCTTGGGCTCAGGTGAAGCTTTATCAGCTTATTAACTACCGCTATAATGCCCGCTTGCCTACTGTGATCACTACTTGTTTTAGTTTGGATGAGATTGAAACCCGGATTAGCTCCCGTATGGCAGATCCTCGGTTAAGCTTGGTATTTTATATTGAAGCCCCCGATTATCGAGCTGACCGCCACACTGCGGCGAAGGTTAAATCACCCCGCCAACGGGCTTAAACATTTTTGATCGGTTCATATTAAGATAAAACTGGCCCGGGGGTGTCATTACTCAATAACGAGGAGGTAAGAAATTGGACGAGGTAAAGGTAAGGATTTTGGGCATCTCGGCCACCCCTATCAAGGATGGTAACTGCGATAAGGCAGTTCAGGAAGCCTTGAAAGCAGCCGCCGAGCTTGGCGATGTGGAGACAGAATTCATCACCCTGGCAGACAAAAATATTGCCATGTGTAAACATTGTCAATGGTGCATCGAGAATATGCAACCGTGTAAAGTACAGGATGACTTTCAAATGGTCTTTGAAAAGATGAAGGAGAGCGATGGGTTGATTTTGGGAGGGCCAACTTGGTTTGCTACCTTATCCCCTCACTTGCTCATCCTATTTTCTCGGATGAGATACTATGTTTTCTTTACTCACGCCCTGAGGAATAAGGTAGTTGGAGCAGTAACGGTTGGCTTTTTGGGCTTCGGCATGCAGCGCGCCTTAGAGACTGTCGAGACGTTAGCTTGGGCAGGGAACATGGTCTCGGTGGGAGGGGCATCAACCTTATCCAGCACCAGAGTTTTTGGCCAAAGGCCGGCTTACCTGGAGCATGGCGTCTTGGATGATAAGTATGGGATGAGGGAAGTAAAGATGATGGGGGGAAGGGTAGTCGAAATAGCCAGAATGATCAAGTATGCAACCGAAGCTGGACTTGTATTGCCTGAGAAGTATAAGCGTACTGTTACCGGAGCAATACTCAGGCCGCGTGAGGATAAGATGTTTGTTGAGGGGGTGTGGAGGGAGAAGGAGGCTTAACCATTACTCTTGTCTCCGAGGCAACCAGATATACCCCTTACTTCTTGACCTACCCTCTATCAGAACCTTGGTGCCCCGGAGAAATAAATAACATCACCCGACCGCCTTCCTCGGGCTTATGATCGATAAAGATAATCGCTACTAATATGATTAGGGGATCGAAACAAAGGGAAGCTATTCTTCGGGTGTTAGGAAGTGGCACTTCCCACCCCACTGCGAAGTGGATTTATACTGAGGTGAGAAAGGAAATTCCCAATGTCAGCCTGGGAACAGTTTACCGCAATCTCAGATCGCTGAAGGAGAGGGGAGAGATTTTAGAGCTATATCTTGGGGGTACGTTTAGCAGATTTGATGGCAACTCGACCGATCACTATCACTTTAGGTGCGAGCGATGTGGCCGGGTCTTTGATGTGGATGAGCCGGTAAATAAAGAGATTGATGTCAGAGTAGCCCAGAAGACAGGGTTTAAGGTTTTGTCTCATCACTTAGAGTTTCGGGGGATATGTGCGGACTGCCAAAAAGGTAACATGAATGCATAGTGCACTTGGGAGACCCAAGGTACAATAGGGCCAAAACTTTAGATGTATACCTTGCCAGATGGTACCAAATTTGGGGAAATAGTTTTAAGGTCAGCCATCCCGTGCTAGTGGATTTCTGGGCTCCTTGGTGTGGACCTTGTCGTGCTGTAGCTCCAGTAGTGAAGAAGCTAGCTGAGAGGTATGATGGTAGAGCAAGCTTTGTCAAGGTAAATGTAGATAGAAACCCTCAGCTTGCCGCTACATACAGTATGGTGGGTATTCCTACCCTATTTCGTTAAGCCCTTTTGATTTATACTTTAATAAGGAGGAGAAAATGCCTGGTGGATATATGGGGAAAATCCTTTTTGTGGACCTTTCGAAGGGAGAGATAAAGGAGGAGGCGCTGGAGGAAAAGCTTTGTCGCGATTTCATCGGTGGCTATGGTATTGGGGCGAGGATTATCTACACCCGGCAGAGGGGTGGGGCCGACCCCTTAGGTCCAGAGAATATCCTTGGTTTTGCCACTGGCCCCCTAACAGGTGTACCCGGCTTCTTCGGCTCTAGGTATGTGGTGATGGGCAAATCACCACTTACTGGAACTTGGGGGGATGCCAACTCTGGGGGAGGGTTTGGCCCCTATCTCAAGTTTGCTGGCTATGATGCCATCTTCTTTACCGGCATATCACCCAAGCCGGTATACCTTTCGATCAAGGATGGAAAGGCTGAGCTGAGGGATGCCGCCCATCTCTGGGGGAGGGATACTAATGAGACCGAGGAGCTGCTTAAGTCTGAACTGGGCGAAGAGGTTCGTGTTGCCTGCATCGGCCCCGCTGGGGAGAAGCTCTACCTGATCTCATGTATCATACATGATAAAGGGAGGGCAGCAGGCAGATCAGGCTTGGGGGCAGTGATGGGCTCCAAGAAGCTGAAGGCGGTAACAGTGATCGGGGCAAAGGAGATTCCTCTGCATGATAAGGAAAAGGCTGCTAAGGTGAGTGAAGAATATCGCGAAAAGGTGACAGGGATGTTTGTCGGCCTTCTCAAGCAATTTGGTACTGCCGGCTCAACTGCCCTATCTGCTCATAGCGGCGACTCACCGGTGAGAAACTGGGGTGGTGTTGGTATCCTCGACTTTCCCAATGCCACAGCGATCAGCGATCAGAATGTACTAAATTTAGTGGATGAAAAGTATGGTTGTTGGGAATGTCCTATCTCCTGTGGGGCACTTATGAGAGCAGGGAAGGAATATCAATATGAGGCAGGGGTACATAGACCCGAGTATGAAACACTGTGTGCTTTTGGAACTTTGTGCCTCAACGATAACCTGGAGTCAATAATCAAGGCAAATGATATCTGTAACCGCTATGGCCTGGATACCATCTCTACAGGTGCTACCATCGCCTTCGCTATCGAATGCTACGAAAATGGGCTCATTACTGAAAAGGATACTGAGGGCATTGAGCTTAGCTGGGCGGATCATGAGGCTATTGTTGCCATAACGGAAAAGCTAGCTAAGCGAGAGGGTTTCGGCAGCATCCTCGCTGATGGGGTGAAAATAGCCGCTGAGCGGATCGGCAAAGGGGCAGATAAATATGCCATCCATGTTCATGGCCAGGAGTTGCCAATGCATGATCCCAGGTTTGCCCCCAGCTTTGCTGGTACCTATCAATCTGATCCCACCCCGGCTCGGCATACTCAGGGAGGCCTTGCCTTCGTTGAAATGGGAATGCTGCCTCCTGGCATAGAGCTTCCCCCCTTGGACAAGTATAGCTATTCCGGCAAGGGACAACTTGAGGCTATGTTTAAGAATAATCTTCACCTACTTAATGCCACTGGGATGTGCTTCTTCGGCTCCATGGCCCTGCCCCCCGATGCCCTCCCCACTTTCCTTTCAGTTGTCACTGGTTGGGAGCTTTCCCAGCTAGATATGCTGACCATCGGTGAAAGAATAGCCACTATCCGTCAGGCATTCAACGTTCGCGAAGGGCTGAAGCCGAGCAACTTTAAATTGCGGGGCAGACCCATAGGTGCCCCTCCTCTTGAGGAAGGGCCAGTGGCTAAGGTGACAGTAGATGCAGATACATTGCGTGCAGAGTACTTTAAGGCTATGGACTGGGACCCCGAGACCGGCAAGCCCAGTAAAAAGAAGCTAGAGGAATTGGGGCTGGATGATATAGCTCGGGAGCTGTGGCCATAGCGACAGGGAGAAATGGATTTGGTAACCCTAACCATTGATGGCCGAGAGGTCGAGGTGAAAAGGGGAGCTACGGTGCTCGAGGCAGCACAGCAAGCGGGGATCTACATCCCCGCCCTTTGTTACCACCCTGATCTGAAGCCACTGGCAGAATCGAGACTTGATCTAGCTTGTCGCCTTTGTATTGTACAGCTCGAAGGCCTTAAAGATCTTTCCCTTTCTTGCATCACTCCTGTTGCTCAAGGCATGAAGGTATACACTGAAACTTCACGGATTCAGGAGTTGCGACGTGAGAAGTTGAAGTCCATTCTATTGCAGCATCCTCACGCCTGCTTTACTTGCGATAGGGTAGAGCGCTGCAGGCCTTCTGATATATGTATACTTAACGTCTCGGTGGCCGAGCGCTGTGTTGCCTGCCCTAAAAATGGGCGCTGTGAGCTGCAAAAGGTGGTTCAATATATAGGGCTCGATGAATCTCCTATCCCTTATACCCCAAAAGGCTTGCCTAAAATTAAGGGTGAACCTCTTTTTGACCGAGATTATAACCTTTGTATTCTGTGCGGCAGGTGTGTTCAAATTTGCCGGGATGTGCTGGGTGTAGGGGCCATCGGCTTTATCTCTCAGGATGGGCGAGTTCTTGTTGGCCCCACCTCCGGCGACTCATATAAAGACTCAGGATGCAAATTCTGTGGTGCTTGTGTTGAGGTTTGCCCTACAGCAGCACTCATGGATCAAGGAGAAAGATGGACCCCTTTCCCCGACAGGGAGGCTGCTCTTGTGCCCTGTAGCCATGCATGCCCGGCAGGGATAGATGTTCCCCGCTATACCCACCTTATTTCTGAAGGGGAATTCGCCGCGGCAGCAGCCGTAATCAGAGAAAAGGTTCCTTTCCCCGGGGTTCTTGGCCGCGTCTGTTTCCATCCTTGCGAGGACAGATGTCGCCGTGGTGAGTTAAACCAGCCTGTGGCTATAAAGGCATTGAAGCGTTTTGCTGCAGAATACGATAATAGGAAGTGGAAGCAAAGTTCCAAGATTGCCCCACCTACAGGAAAGCGAGTGGCTATCGTGGGCTCAGGTCCTGCAGGTCTTACTGCGGCATATTATCTGGCTAAGATGGGGCATTCAGTCACCGTTTTTGAGGCGCTTCCTCAGCCGGGAGGGATGATGCGGGTGGGCATTCCTGCCTACCGCTTGCCCCGGGAGATCCTTAACGCCGAGATAGAGGAGATACAAAATGTGGGAGTCGCCATAAAAACAAATACCAGGATAAACTCTCTGGAGGAGCTTTTCGAGCAAGGCTATCATGCCGTTTTCCTCGCCCTTGGAGCACATCAGGATGCCAAGATGGAGGTGGAGGGTGAGAATAGCGCCACAGTTAAGGGATGTGTTTCTTTCCTAAGAGAGGTAAATCTAGGCAACGATGTAAAGTTAGGAGATAAGGTGGCGGTTATCGGGGGTGGCAATGCCGCTATAGATGCTTCACGCGTCGCCCTGAGACTTGGTGCTAAACAGGTTACCATCTTCTACCGCCGCAGCAGAAAAGAGATACCGGCAAGCTCGGAAGAAGTAGAGGAGGCACTTCAAGAAGGAGTGAATATTGTCTTTCTTACTGCCCCCTCCAAGATATCTGAGGAAAATGGTAAGATGAGGGTAGAATGCACTCGTATGAAACTGGGTAGGCCTGATGCCTCGGGAAGAAGACGCCCTGAACCAATTATGGGTAGTGAATTGAGCATGTGCTCTGACAGTGTAATTGCCGCTATTGGTCAGATGCCGCTGCTTCCTCAAGGGTTTGGATTGCGGGCAAGAGAAGATAATACCCTTCAAGTTGATCCTGAGACTCTGGCTACCAGTAGAGAAGGAGTCTTTGCTGGCGGTGACGTGGTAAGTGGGCCCTCATCAGTCATCGAGGCTATTACCATGGGAAGACAAGCGGCGAGTTCCATAGATAAGTATCTAGGCAGCAGCGGAATGATAGAAGAAACTTTAGCCCCAGCTAAGCAGCCCAATCCATGGCTGGGACATGATGACGGCTTTGCATATTGGCAGCGTGTTGAGGTGCCTTGTTTATCCTTGGAGCAGCGAGAGCATAGTTTTGCTGAGGTAAAACTTGGCATAGACCCCGAGGCGGCAATCAAAGAGGCGAAGCGCTGCCTGAGATGTAACCTTAGGTTAGGAATCTCAACAGTGAGATCACCACCACTGGAGGCTGAGAAATAAGCGTAGAAGGTCTCTGCGGTGTGGAGCGAATAGCGTAGCTCAGCATTCGCCCCAGGGAATACTATAAAGAGGGGGGGGAATGGAACAGAAAAAATACTGGGATCCAGAGATTGAGACAGCACCTCGGGAAAAGATCAGGCAAATTCAACTGGAGAAAATAAAGAAATTAGTAGACAGGGTGTACAAGGATACCAATTTTTACAAAAGAAGGCTCGATGCAGCCGGCATAAAGCCAGAGGATATTCAAACCTTGGAGGATTTCCAAAAAATACCACCAACCCGATATTTAGAGGATTTTGTGGCCACTCCAGTAGGGGAAAAGGTGGCTGTCCCCATGGAAAAGGTGGTTAATATTATCAGCACCTCAGGAACTCTATCCGGCTCCCCTCAGCCGGTGATGATTTCCGACGCTGACATTGAAGTTTGGACTGATAGCTTTGCTCGCTTCGCTGTAATGTATGGAATCAAAAAGGGGGATATCTTCCAGATGCTATTTCCCTTTCCTGCAATTTGGCGTGGCTTCACCAGAGCAGGCGCAACCTTAGTGCCATTCACTGCTCAAACCTTCCTCATGGATAATGCCATAAAGCTAATGAATAATGTCAGACCTAGCGGCATTCTAGCTGCCCCTGCTTTGTTTTTGATGATGGATAGAAGGGCTGCAGAACTGGGCATAGACATGAAAAAAATCGGCATCCGTACCGTAATCCTCGGCGGCGAATCTTGGTCCAATACTTACCGTGAAAAGATGGAGAGGGAATGGGGGGCCAAGTTCTACGATGTCTACGGGCTGGTGGAAATCGGCCATCCATTCGGGGAGTGTTTCGAGCAAAGTGGAATGCATTGCTGGGAGGATCTGTTCTTCACTGAGATAGTCGATCCAGAAACGGAAAAGGTCCTCGGGCCAGGGGAGCCAGGAGAGATTATACTAACCTCATTGTGGCGGGACGCAATGCCTCTACTTCGTTATCGAACTGGAGATGTGGCCCAGTGGCTGGAGGACAAACCTTGTGGTTGTGGCCGAACCCTGGCCAAAATCTCACGCATCAAGGGAAGAACAGGGCACATGGTTAAGGCAGGGGGGGCCAAGATATTCCCCGTTGATGTTGAGGAGGTTATCCAAAAATTTCCTGAACTAACCGGAGAGTATCAAATAGTATTGACCAAGCCGGGGATACAAGATATGCTGGAGGTCAAGGCTGAGTATCGCCCTGAGGTCACCGAGCTGGAAACCCTGAAGAAAAAACTAGCCGATGGACTTGAGGAGGCCACCAAGGTGAAGAGCAAGGTCGAGACGGTTCCTTATGGAACACTCGCTCCTGCCGGGGGATGGAAAGCTCAGCGAATAGTGAAAACTTATTAAATAGGAGGTTCGAACATGGCAAAATCGGTAAAATGGTTAAGCCACGCGGGATTCATCATCACCTCGCCTGAGGGTAAAGTGGTAATCATTGATCCCTGGATTGAGGGCAATCCCCTATCCCCCATCAAGCTAGATGATATCAAGGCAGCCGATATAGTTCTGGTGAGCCACGACCATTTTGATCATGTAGGCAATGCAGTAGATATCGCCAAAAAAACTGGGGCGATTGTTGTTGCTCCTCCAGAAACGGTGGCTAGATTTCAGACCGAGCTGGGATTACCTGCTGAGAATGTGGTTTACAGCATGGGCATGAATATTGGGGGCAGCGCCGAGATAAAAGGAATAAAAGTGACTATGACCCAAGCCTTCCATTCCACACAAACTGCTTCTTGCACCGGATACATCATAAAGCTAGAAGATGGGACTACTATCTATCATGCCGGGGATACTGGCATCTTTGAAAGCATGAGGCTATTGGGTGAGCTTTATCCCCTAGATCTGGCTTTACTGCCTATTGGCTCTATTTTTACCATGGATGCCTATCAAGCAGCCAAGGCGCTGACATTGCTTAGGCCCAAGAGGGCAATGCCAATGCATTATCGAACCTTCCCCATCCTAGAGCAAAGCGCTGATAACTTCGTCACCTTGGCCAAAAAGGAAGCACCGGGGGTAGAAATCATTGTTCTTGAGCCGGGGCAGGAATACTCCTTTTAAACTATAGTATCTGGCAAAAATCTGGGCACAAATCCCCCTCCCTTGAAGGGGGAGGCTAGGTGAAGATGCAGCCCACCCTCATAAAAGGGGTTAATTTCTATCTTGCCTTTACTCTAACGATGGATGAAAATAAGAGCGTCATTGTTGTGGTTTTCGCCTTATTAGATGAAGGGTTTCTGCTTCTGCCACTACTTCATCCCTTTGGTTTTTACATATCTCTTTATGGATAAGTAAGCCTCTTTCAGGATTTTTGGTCTCCCGTTTCTCAGTGACTTCCATCTCTACTCTTATGGTATCTCCAGCTCTCAGTGGATTTCTAAATTTTATGTTATTAATACCAACCAAGAGACCATCTTCCATCTCACCGAAAATGGCTCCTCCCGACATCTCTATTAATCCGCCCATCATAAGCAATGTTAATCGTCCCGGTGCCACTCGCCCGTGGAAAACTGTTGTCTTGGCGTATTCCTCATCTATCATGAAGGGGGCACAATATCCAGCCAGACCCTCAAGAATGGCCAGCGCTCCCTCAGTTATGGTCCTTGCTTGGGTGGTATGCTTTTCCCCCAGGTTAAAATCCTCAAGATATTTGATCATCTCGTAACTGCCTCCTTTCCTCTTTACCGGGGAATAAGGGTTTACCCTCGGGTTTTTCGCTTTATTAGATGGGTCCCTTCTACCTCGGCAACCACTTCACCCCGTTGGTTCTTGCATATCTCTTTATGGATGAGCAGCCCTCTTTCCGGGTTTTTAGTCTCCCTCATATCGGTGATCTCCATCTCCACCCGTATAGTGTCCCCCGCCCGCAGGGGACTTCTGAATCTGATGTTATTGAGGCCCATTAAGGCGATGACAGTCTCCAGATCAAAAATGTCCGACATCTCTACCAAGCCACCCATCAAAAACGCCACCGCTCGCCCCGGCGCGATTCTCCCCCCCAGTGGCGTTGCCTTAGCAAATTCCTCATCGATCATAAACGGGGCACAATATCCACCCAGGCCTTCAATGATAGCAAGTGCCCCCTCACTCACCGTTCTTCCTGGAGTGGTGAATCTATCTCCTATTTTGTAATCCTCAAAGTATCTTGCCATAAATAACCCCCCTTTCTTTGCCGGCCATAGCAAACCACCCCTCCCCTAGTTATAGTTAACCGCAAAATCCCCTATACTTCTCCCCCCTGGCGGGGGGAGTTAGCGGGAGGGGGAATTTACCCCACCTAACCTCTCCCTTCAAGGGAGAGGAATCCTATGCAAAGTTATGCACAAGAACACAACCACAAAGCAACTGCAAGTTGGCCCCGAAACCTTGACTTTGAGAACCCCTCTCTTTGGGTTTATTTAGGAGGTAGCTCCTCCGAGCTCTTCCCTTGCGAGCCCGCTCTACCGAGGAAGGGAGCGATCATATCGAGAGGTAAGGGGAAGATCACCGTATTGGTTCTCTCGGTAGCAATCTCAGTCAATGTCCCCAGATAACGAAGCTGCAAAGCAGAAGGCTGGGTAGAGATAATTTGAGCCGCTTGGGCTAGCTTCTCCGCCGCCTGATACTCACCCTCAGCGTGAACAATCTTAGCCCGTCTTTCTCGCTCTGCCTCAGCTTGGGCAGCCATGGCCCGTTGCATTGCTTGGGGTAGCTCCACATTCTTAATCTCCACGTTGCTTACCTTCACCCCCCAGGGATCGGTGGCCTCATCGATAATTTGCTGCAGGGTGCGGTTGATCCTATCCCGCTGAGATAATAGCTCATCCAGCTCCGATTGCCCCAGCACACTGCGCAGGGTGGTCTGAGCAATAAGAGAGGTTGCCCGAATATGTTTTTCTACTTTAAGCACAGCATATTCTGGGTTCATTACCCTAAAATATACCACCGCATCTACCTTGACGGTAACATTATCTCGGGTAATCACCTCTTGAGCGGGGACATCCATGGTGATGATTCGCAGATCCATCCTCTGCATTGTCTCAATATAGGGGATGAGGAAAACAATCCCTGGCCCTCTAAGCCCAATAAATCTCCCCAGGCGGAGTATTACCCCCCGTTCCCACTCGGGGACAATTTTTATCGCTGCGGGCAGTATTATAAGCAGCACTATGACTACAACAGCAGTAGTAACCCATGGCATCTCTTTTACCTCCTAATTAGATTTTCTGGTCACCCACAATTTCAACCCATCGACCTTGGTTACAATTACCTCCTCTCCCGGCTCGATTTTACCACTTCCGGCAGTAGCTTTCCAGCGCTCCCCTTCAACAAACACAATCCCTGAGGGGTCAAGTTCGGTTTGCACCACTGCCACCTTACCCATTAGACCCTCTTGCCCGGTAACTGCCTGACGACGCTGCCCGCGAATGACAGCGGTAATAATGAGGGCAAAGATGCCGGTAACAAAAACCACCATAGTGGCAATAAGCCACCAGTCCACCCCAAACGGTGTACCACTAAATAAAATTAGCGAGCCTAAAGTTAATGAGGCAGCACCTCCAGCGGTGAGTAAGCCAAAGGTGGGGGTAAAGACTTCGGCGATAAACAAACCCAGGGCAAGCACAATCAGTAATATCCCCGCCAGATTTGCCTCTAGCATATCCAGAGAGTATATGGCCAGAAGGAGACAAATAGCCCCCACTACACCAGGGAGAATAAGCCCTGGGTTCCCCAATTCTATCATAATGCCCAGCATAGCCAGGCTTAAAAGAATATAAGCGATATTAGGGTGGCTGATCCCCAGGAGGAAGCGCTCGATGGCGCTCAGCTCAATATAGTTAATAGCAGCGTTCTTAGTATTAAGCGGCACCACCCGGCCATCGGCTAACTTTACCTCTCCTATCTCCTCCTCAAGCTTAGTGCAAAGTTGCTCTAGGTTATCAGCATAAAGATCGATGAGGTTGAGCTCCAGCGCCTCTTGAGCGGTGTATGAGGCTGCCTCCCGCACTGTCTTCTCTGCTGCCTCAATATTACGGCCACGCATTTCAGCAATGCTTCTAATCCAAGCGGCGGCGTCTTCAGTTATCTTCTTCTCCATAGTTTCAGATATTTCTTCCCCGCCACCAGGTACTGGGTGGGCAGCGCCAATACGGCTGCCCGGTGCCATAGCCGCCACATGGGCGGCTATAGTGATAAATGTCCCCGCTGACCCCGCCCAGGGGGAAACATATACTACTACCGGAACCTTGGC
>Ga0209345_10000446_pt1 | contig 53516 bp, 66 predicted proteins | sample Cruoilmetagenom7_FD_187294 | JGI IMG/M metagenome (GOLD analysis project Ga0209345, IMG submission 187294) | Oil polluted marine microbial communities from Coal Oil Point, Santa Barbara, California, USA - Sample 7 (SPAdes) (version 2) | ecosystem: Environmental > Aquatic > Marine > Oil seeps ... | reverse complement strand
TTTCAAGGAACTTTGCTTTCATCAGCGTTGCTGTTTTAAGCGGCTGCAAATATACAACCTTTTTTATTCCTACAAAGCTTTTTTTGATTTAATTTGAAATTAAATTTCTAACCCCTAATTTAAACTTTTATTTTGCCTCTCAATGAACGTCGCTGCCAACTGTGTTACCGTTTTTAGCGGCTGCAAATGTACAACCCATTTCTACCCTTTTACAAACTTTTATTCATGTTTTTTTAAAATAATTTTCTTCTTGCAGTATATCAAGTGGTTACACGTCCCATTTTTAACTTAACAAATCATCTCTAATGCCTTTTGGGTTCGCTTTGATTAACAGCTGCGTTCCTATTTGTCGTTTTCCAATCAAAATCAACATCCATGATATAGTATTATGATTACACATTAATACCTTTATTATAGGAAGAAGTTCCAGACAACGCCAAAACGAACTGCAAAATCTCGATATGGATAATTAGGTGCTGAATAAAAATCATAACCGGTCCAGGCAGAATTAAAGTGTTCTGCTTTTAAATAGATTCGTATTTGACTAATTTTTGCATTCACAAAAAAATCAAATCGTGGGAAACTACCATAGTCTTGATTGTTCTGAACATAAAACTCCGCTAACAACGGATCGTAACCATCCATCTTATAACTGGAGAAGTAACTAAAGGTTATACCTGTTTGAAGAAACAACGCGTTCTTAAAAAACCTATTGGAATACATTAATGTGTTTCGCGTAGTTAGTTCTGGCAAATTGAATACCATACCATCATCCTGTACATTCTGATACATGATGGTATTATATAAGGTAAACTTGCGAAAGAAGTCAAATCCCTTTTCCCATTTTACTTTAACGTAACTAATAGACTGATCTGTTTGAAATGGTTTCACTAAATCATCTATACCATCTTTCATGAAATAGGTATAGTCGTTTATAGTATTAAAGTCCGCCGAGATTGTTCCTAATAATTTTGAATTCACATTAAAACCGAGTTGCTGTGTTTCGGTGTTATTAAAATTACTTTGCCAATTATAGTTTTTGTAAACACTTTGATATAGTTGATAGTTATAATTTGGTGCTCGGGAGTTGTGATTTATTTGGGCTCCGAATGAAAATTTATCATTTAATCTATAGGATGCATTGGCTAATAGATAATTTCCATCAAAATCGCCAACAACATTTAAACCGGCTTCTGCATGAAGTTTAAATCCACTTATAGTTTTATCATATTGCCCACCTACAGAAACAACATCACCTTTTAACCTATTCGTTATATATTGATTATTAATCAAGGCAACTTTATCATACCCATAATTATAATTGGTATAGCCCACGCTAAATTTAACATCACCTATTATATTGTTCTTATAATTTATCCCTAATTCTGTATTAAAATTTTCTAAAGTAACCCGATCTCTTAAGCCACTAGTTTGAAAGGACTCTCCAAAATATGCAGTCTCTCGATCTTGATTGTATTCATAATACTTATCTTCAAAAGAAATAATATTACTAACACGCAGTTCATTTTTGGAAACTGAATCTTTTGGTTTAATTAAATAGTAGTTATGATCTAAGTGAAAGCGCTTACCTTTTAATATGTTTTCAGCATCTTCAAAATTAACTGCCAGAACGCCTCGATCTGTAAATTCAGGATTGCCGGATTCAAAAAACGGAATGTTATCATCTCGTACACCACCATTTTCCTGGTTCATTAAATCCTGCATGACAATGTGCGCGTTGGCGAAATACCGATTGTTTTTAGTTTTATAACTTGTGGTAAACCTAAAATTCCCTGTGCTGGTTAATATATGTTGGTATTTTCCTAATGACCTCAACCCTTTATATGCTATGGAAAAATTTAACTGTTTGGAGGTATTTACGGTAAAAAATGCATCTAGCTGCTGACCTTGCTTAAAGGCTGTTTTATAGTAAAGCTCGGTAAATGGCGTAGGCACTTCATAATAATTAATATCTTCAATTTCCATATAATTAAAATGACGTGCTCTTGCGCCAAATAATGGCATTAAAGCATCCTTTTTATATATGTAGCTTAAGGAATTGTAGGATTGACCTACGTTTGAGAATGGCAGCAATTCAAAATTATCTCTTCGTAAATAATTAAACTTATATTCCTTCTGAATCGTTAACGTGGTATCAACATAGGTTGTATCATTACTTTCAGATATAATAAGATACTGTTCAATTCTAGCCTCTAAATTTTTAATATCCTTAATACTGGTGCTTTTGGCAGATCCTCTGGAAAGCGTATCATTATATGGTGTGTTTCTCTCAACACTTCCATCACTATTGAGTCGCCCTTTTGTTTGACCTATAAGTAAATTACCACAAAACACTAAAAAAACGACTAAAATTATTTTCCTCATAATTATTTTTTCGACCTTGCAAATGTATATACAATTTATAATAACGTCATTATATTAAGAATTATTTACATGCTAAAATTACACTATTCAGATTTTAAGTACGAATGTGGCACAGACGAAGCTGGCAGAGGCTGCTTAGCAGGTCCTGTTACTGCAGCTGCTGTTATTCTTCCTGAACATTTTGAAAACCTCATTTTAAATGATTCCAAGTTGCTTTCTGAAAAGAAACGAAATATTTTGAAACCTATTATAGAACACGATGCATTAGCTTTTGGTTTTGCTCATATTTACCCGACTGAAATTGATAGCATCAATATATTAAATGCATCTATTTTAGCCATGCACCAATCAATAGAAACGCTTAAGATACTTCCGGAGTTTATAATTGTAGATGGCAATAGGTTTAAACCCTATAAAGACATTCCTCATGAAACCATTGTGAAAGGAGATTCAAAATTCTTGAGTATTGCGGCCGCTTCCATTTTAGCCAAAACGTATCGAGATGCTTATATGGAAACCATTCACGAAGAATTCCCCATGTATAACTGGAAACAAAACAAAGGCTATCCAACCAAAGAACATCGGGCAGCTATTCGGAAATATGGCCCTACAAAATACCATCGAAAATCCTTTAGATTGTTACCTGAACAGTTAAAAATGGAATTGTAACTTCTGCCTATATTCATTTTAAACCTATAAATTATTTATGTAGGTTTGTATAAATTCCCTCATCAATGAAAAACATTTGGTTTTTATGTACTTTGAGTCTACTTTTTTTAGGATGTAACTCCTCTAAAAAAAAGACACAATTAATGGATTACCTCAATAATGACGCCGCTGTTATTGTTAAGGTTAAAAATGTAGGAAGTTTAAAAAGCAATATTAGCAACAATGCTTTTTTGCAAGCATTAGAAACGACTAGAAACTACAAAAACCTTTCAGAAACGTTATCGCTTCTACAATATTTAAAAACAGAAGACGATTTATACCTGTCATTATTTAATGCGAATGATAGTTTAGATTTTTCAATTATCACCAAAATAAAACCGGATCTTTTCCTGATAGATTCTTTACCCAACCATAGTATTGAAACTTTAAAATACGCTAAACATACCATCACCAAAAGTCAAGTAGGTAATCAAGCGCTTTTCAGCATCACAAAGGATAGTGTTTTTATAGGCGCTTCAACTAAAGCGTTATTGATAGCATCATTGGAAGATGATAAAATTCATCCAACTATAAAAGCGCTTATCAATTCATCTAATAGTGATAATCAACTTTCTGTTTTTATTAATAAGAAGAAAGACAGCCATATCAATAGCTTTTTCATAAATGAAAACATGAGCACACTAACCTTAACGGATTATTTGTTTTTTGATGTGGATATTGATCAGAACGCCATGAAATTAAATGGTGTTGTAAAGTCTGCCGATTCCACTAAAAAACTCATTGATGTTTTCAAAAACACCAAACCTCAAGAAAACAAACTAGCAACTATTACGCCTTCCAATAGTGATGGCTTTTTAAGTATGACGTTTAATGATTATGCCATTTTCAATAAAAACCTCAACGCGTTTAGAAAAGCAGACTCTACCCAAACCACTACTCTACTAGATAATGTTATTGAAACAGGTGTAATTTATGAAGGGAACAATCGCGCCATTGTATTAAACTCCTTAGATGTTTATATTACTAAAGATGCGCTGTTGAACGATCAAGATATGATTGAAACCTATCGTGATATTGAAATTTTTAATTTTAGTCAGCCCGAATTTTTCCTAAAAACATTTTCACCTTTCATCAATTTCAAAGAGGCCAACAAATACTGTATCGTAGATAATTTTATTGTGTTTTCTAACAATATTGAGTTTCTTCATACTATTATAGCGAGTTATAAGAATCAAACTACCTATAGTTCTCAAAGTTCATATAAAAGTCTGAAAGACCAGTTTAGCGATGAAGCCTCTATATTAAGTGTCGTAAATCCTGATAAACTAGAAACTATTATTAATAGAAACCTTAACGACAGCTTAAATTTAAAGCTAAACGCATTTAATGCAACAGGTTTACAATTTATATATGACACTAATTTTGCGCATGTAAATGCTGTTATTCAAAAAGGAAAAACGCGAGCAGTAGAAAATGCGGTTACTGAAATGGCAGCTGTAAAAATTGATGCCGATTTATTAAACAGTCCGCAATTGGTTACCAATCATGTTACCAATGAAAAAGAAATTGCCGTTCAGGATATTAAAAACAACTTGTATCTGATTTCTAGTAGCGGAAAAATTCTTTGGAAAAAACAGCTTCAGGGTGCCATTTTAGGCAAAATTGAACAAATAGACATGTATAAAAATGGCCGACTGCAATTAGCTTTTGCCACAACAAATCGGGTTTATGTATTGGATAGAAATGGAAAGGATGTAAAACCATTCCCTATTAAATTCAATGATGCTATTACGCAACCGCTTTCTGTATTTGATTATGATGGCAATAGAAAATACCGCCTAATGGTTACACAAGGTAAAAACGTGTTGATGTTGGATGACAAAGGTAAATCGGTTAAAGGTTTCAATTTTGAAAAAGCTGCTGATAACCTTATCCACCAACCACAACATATTAGAATTGGCAGAAAAGACTATTTACTATTTAAAACAGCAAACAAGCTATACATTTTAGATCGCGTTGGAAAAACACGTGTTACACCAAAAGTGACTTATACATTTTCTGATGAAGCCGTATATTTATACAAAGGTAATTTTGCAACCACTACAACAAATGGTAAGTTGGTAACTATTGATACGAAAGGAAATACGGCAGCTCAAGATTTGGGCTTAACCGATCAGCACTATTTAGAAACCACCAGTAAAACGCTTGTAGCATTATCAGAAAACAGATTAACCATAAAAAGTAATACTTACGAATTGGATTACGGTAATTATAGTAAACCAAACATCTTTTACCTCAACGACAAAATTTACGTGTCGGTTACCGATAAACAAACCCAGAAAGTATTCTTGTTTGATAGTAATGCCAAACTGCTTTCAAACTTTCCTGTTTATGGTACATCTCAAATAGATATGGCGAATATGGATAAAGGCAGAAACCTAGAGTTTGTAACAAAAGGCGGTAGTAACACCATTTTAATCTATCAGATAAACTAATTATAATCAGCTATTTGAAACATAAAAAAATTGTTTTCACAATAATATGTCCATAAAAGTGTTAACTTTATAACATGGGCTTTATTAATAAGTCTAAATGACTATAATATTTTAAATTATGAGAAAAAACCTTTTTGTATTAGCATCCTTCGTACTCGTACTGGTTACGGTATTTAGTTGTGATGATGATGATAACCTAAATAACGGAAACGACAATCAAATTGTACTGACTACTGAAAACAATTTATACGAAGGCGATTTATACGCATTGTATTTAGAAGAAGAAGTCAGCAATACTCAAAACACCATTGCACTCTTACAAGATATTATTGACGCTGGGCAAGGTACTCCTGAAATTGAATTGCAATTAGACGAAGCAGAACAACAATTAGAGATCCAAAATTCCAATTTGGCTATCCAAATGGGAGTAGAAGCTGAATATGTTTTACCACCTCGTGTTCCAAGAAGACCACCAAACCCACCAAACCCACCTTCACCATGTCAAGGAACATGTTTTCCGTTAGATGGTGGTTTTAATTTTATAACCATTACACCAGACATAGCAAGTGTAAACATTAGGTTTCTAGATTATAATACGGAAGATGAAATTGAAACCGTTATATTTAATAACTTTTCACCTTCTGAAAATTATAATGGGGTTGTATCTATTCAACCTGGTTCTTTGAACAAATTCACGGGTCAAGTAATTATTATTGTAGAAAGAGAGAATGTTAATGGAGCTACTGCATCTTACAGCTTAAATGCTAGATTCTATTAATTTCAATAATATAACATTATAAAAAAGCTTTTTGTAACTTTACTTAAAGCTTTTTTTATGCGATACTATTACCTCCTTATTTTTTTAGTTTTGACCGCTTTCTGTAGTTATGCTCAAAAAGATTTTTTAATTGATGAGATAGGCGACAATTTAAACGAAGATTTCGGTAAGGCATATCAATACTATTATAGTAATAAAGATTCCACATACTTTTATTTCAATCGCGTAAAGCAAACGGCAAATAAGTATAATTTTATCGAGTATCAACTAGAAGCTTTGATACGAGAATCATGGGCCGCCAGTTTTCATAATGATTTATACATCATTAAAGAAAACATTCAACAATTAGATTCTATTCAATTAAATAACAAAAAAGAATTGGATACCATCTACTTGAAAAACTATTATACATCTTCTATAACATATACAAAAGGGCTGTATGAATATGACTTGAATAATTATAAGCCCGCTTTAATGCATTTTAATGAGTTTATTAGAACTTGTGAAGAAAACCAAAATTACTTCGAAGACACTGAAATTTTAAAGCTTTATTTGTCCGCTACTACTTTTGTAGGTAAACTGTATGTAAATGAAGGCAAATATAAACTGGCTAAAGACTTCTATGAAAAAACCTTAAGAACTATAAATCAAAAGACGGGATTTGACATGAGTTTTTCCAACAATATTCAAATACTGTTGGCTGATATTCATCAAAAAGAAGGGCAATTTGAAAAAGCCAATGCGAGTATTTTGAAGGTTTTGCATTATTATATTGACGTAACAAAAAACAGCAATCGGATTATTACATCGTATCAACGCATTATTGATAACCATTTAAAACTCAAACAAACGGATAGCGCTATCTATTATTTACAAAAAATGAAGCCTTTTGTTACTGAAGCACATCCGCTTTTTGATCGGTATTATACATCAAGTGCTCATATTAGTGAAGCAGAAGGCAATTATGCGGAAGCCGAAGTGGATTTGCAAACCGTAATAGATATTTTAAAAGCAAACCCACAATCCATTGAAAACAACAAATTAGCACAAGCCTACCAAGAAATGGGCTCGTTACATATGAAGTTTAATCAGCCCAAAAAAGCTTTGGTTCAATATCAAGTTGCAGACCAAAACTTAAAAAAAAATAAGACAACCATAAATCAGACCAAGTATCTTCAACTTTTAAAACACAAAACACAGGCTTTAAATAGTCTGGAATTGTATAATCCAAGTTTAGAAACAACGCATGAAGCCATAGCAATACTTGACGCTTTAAAACCAACCTTCAAAAACAATTCAGACAAACTCTTTTTAATAGATGATGCCTTTCCTGTTTTTGAATCTGCTTTGGAAGCCAATTTTAAGTTATATCAAGAAACCCAGCAAGACAGTTTAATTGATACCGCATTTTATTATTCAGAAAAAAGTAAATCGGTTCTTTTAATGGAAGCACTTTTAAGCACAAAAGCCACGGAGTTTGCCAATATTCCTAATCAAATTATCGAAGAAGAACAGATTCTAAAATCGCGTATCACCTATTTGGAAAAGCAATTGAACACTGCGAAAAACACCGATTTGGAAGCTGAATTGTTCGATACCCAAAACAGCTATCGCGAATTAATAACCAAAATTGAAACCGATTATAAAACCTATTACGATTTAAAATACAATTCCGAAGTAATCAGCTTACCAGAATTACAGAAATTTTTGAAACCTAATACAGCGTTAATATCCTATTTCTATGGAAATGATGCTATTTATAGTATTACCATTACTAAAAACAGCAAAGCTATACAGCAACTAAAACGAGATGCGGTATTAGATGAAGCTATTATTTCGGTTTATAATATGCTGAATAACCCGAAATCAGATTTGGAAGCACTTAATAACAAATCATTTCAATTGTATTCCCAATTCGTGGCACCAAGTATTGAGAACGTTTCAGAAAAAAATATCATTATTATAGCGGATGGCTTATTAAATTACTTGCCATTTTCTAGTTTATCTGTAACGGGTTCAACAGAATATCTGGTTGAGAATCGTGCTATTAGTTATGTTAATTCAGCCACTTTACTCCAGCAGCTTTCAGACGGTGAATCTATTAACAATAAAGTTTTAGCCTTTGCTCCTAGTTTTGATGGCCAAGATACCAACAACCTATTATCCTTACCAAATAATAAGAATGAAGCTACAGATATTTTAAACTATTTCAACGGTAAAACATTAACTGATAGTCAAGCAACACTGCAAAATTTCAATACCGAAAGTGCTGATTTTGGCTTATTACATTTTGCAACCCATGCCATTTTAGATGATGAAAATCCCGAGTATTCCTATTTGGCATTTCAACCAGATGGGAATAGCAATTTATTATATGTAAGTGATTTATATAATTTAAATAGCAACACCAGTTTGGTAACATTAAGTGCTTGCGAAAGTGGTATGGGCGATTTAAAACGTGGTGAAGGCTTTATCAGTTTAGCTCGTGGCTTTTACTTTAGTGGTGCAAAAAGTATTGCTAGTACCTTATGGAAAATTAATGATGGGTCGTCCTCAAAAATCATGGATGCTTTCTACAAAAATCTATCCGAAGGCGATGATAAAAATGTGGCTTTACAAAAAGCACAATCGGCTTTTATACATGATAATAGCCAAAATGCATTGGCGCATCCTTATTATTGGTCAGGTTTTGTAATATCTGGAAATATGCAAGCTATTGAAACGACTAACAATTGGATGTGGTATACTCTTGGAACTTTAAGCTTTTTAGTGCTTTTGTTTCTGTTTATAAAACGCCGGAAATCTAATTGAGTTCTTCTAACAAGGCTTTTGCTTTGGCTTGATTATAACTGTAATTAGCAATCAGGTTTTCTAAATGAAATTTGGCTTGTTCTTTGTCTTTATCCTTTATAGCTATGAGTGCTAAATACCAAGTAGATTCTGCAACAAAATCAGAATTATCTTCTTCCACAATTTCCGTGAATAGTGTTTTGGCATCGTCTATATTTTCCAACCCTAAATGAGCTTGTGCTTTATAAAATGGAATATAGTTTTGTGCTGTTGTTTCTGAAAGCGCGTCAAATTTCTCAATAGCTGTTTCATAGTTTTTAGTTTCGTAGGCTACAAAAGCTTCGCGTTCTAATGTGTTTTCATCATCGCCTCTCGTAATGGTGTAAACGGTATTGGGGTATTCACTGAAATTCGTGTTGTATAAATTGGAATAATTTGTTCCAAAAAAGGAGTTATAGCCAAACCAGCCAACCAATAAAACAAGGGAAGCTGCTACAGCTAAATAACGATAATTAAAGGACTCCGTTTTTTTGGAATTAATATCGTGTTCAAAACCTTGCAGTTTGGTTTTTAACACATCAGACTCATGACTTTTAATAGCTTTTTTTAAGCTATTTTCATATTCGAATTCAGCCTTAAATTCTTCATCTGATTCTAGGAGTGTCTGAAAAACCACCTCCTGTTCAGCCGTTAAGCTGTTAGAAAAGTAGTGATATAATAAATCTTGATTAGTCATTGCTATTGCTATTAATACGTTCTTTAAGGGTTTTCATACAGCGAGATTTGGCGCTCTTTACCACATTTTCACTGGTATATTCACTGGTTGCTATAATATCTTTAATGGAATAACCTCTATAATAAAATAAGGTTAATAATTCTTGACATTTTTTTCCAAGTGTTCCAAAATACTTCTTCAATAATACTTGTTCCGCGGTCAAATCGTTTGGATCTAAATCAAACGAGGCATCAACGAGTGCATCGCGTTCTCTAATAAGCGACAAATCAAAATCTGGATTTATAGTCTTATTATTTTTCTTCATTTTATCAAAAATTAAATACTTCCCAATGCTAAATAAATAGGTTGATATGGAACTTGTAAATTTTTCAACCTTACCTTCCATTATATTATTATAGAAAATGATATATGCATCTTGATAGACATCAATTGTATCATCTTGCGGCAAATTATACTTTCTAGCAAAATTTAGAAACTTATCTCTATTGTCTTCATATATCTGTTTGAATAACAAATCCGAGCCTTGTTTTAAATCTTCAATCGTTATGTTCTCTTGAACGCTTTCCATTTAATATCCTAGAATTAAAAAGGTTAACATACTACCGCTAATTTAACTTATTTTAAGAAAAGTCCCTTACAATTCTTACAAATCTGAATTATTTTTCAATCAAATAGCATTTTCATGTTAACCTTTAATATTAGCAATCATAAAATATTACAATTTTAAAACTCATATTATGAAACGTATAACAAAACATTTATTTCAAACTTTTATGGTGACGCTTTTAGTATTCAATTGTAGTTCAGATGACGAACCTATTAATGGACCTGCACCAGCATCTACTATAAATTTAGAGTTTGACCTCACAACCAATCAAGATCAAATGGGCGATTTTGCTAACAATGCCATGGCGGTTTTTAACGGTAAGGTTTGGTCCTTTGGTGGATCTAATGATTATGTTGCTGAAGGCGATTCTACTGATGAATTATGGAATAGCAGCAACGGAACCAATTGGGCTTCTACCGATACTGGCGGAACCTTGACAGCTTCTGGCAGACACGAACACACATTGAGTGTTTATAATGGGAAAATGTATTTAATTGGTGGTCGCGATAATGATGATAACTTATTAAGCGATATATGGGTAACGGATGATGGCACCACATGGTCTAGACTCATGGAACTGGCACCTTTTGGCCAAGTTTCTGGACATAGTACCTTAGTATTAAATGGAAAAATGTACGTGATTGGTATAAACTATAGTACAGGCAATACCAAAGTTTGGTCTAGTAGTAATGCTACAGACTGGACTGAAGAAACCGCCAATGCATTTCCGGGTTTAAAACGCTATAAAGCTATTGTAAAAAACAATGCTATGTATGTGGTTGGAGGCGATAAAACAACATCCGAATTAACCAATGAAATTTGGAGAAGTTCCAATGGTGATAGTTGGTCATTGGTTACGCAAACAAGCACAACATTACCAGCAATTAAAAGACATACCGTTACCGTTTTCAACAATAAAGCGTATGTAATTGGCGGTCATACCGCAAGTTCAGAACATACCAATACCATTTACTACTCCACAGATATGGAAAATTGGTCCATTTATACAGACAGTAATCCGTTAGAGGAAATTAATAGCCATGCAACGCTGGTTTACACTAGTGATTTATGGGTTTTTGGTGGATCTAGAGCGGGAACAGCCGGTAGGACTGGAAAAATCTGGCGTATTATGGAGTTTTAAAGCATACAAAACCTATTAATAATTAATTATATATTTTAAACAGAAACAAAATTCTGTTTTGTCATGGGCGAATGTTAACCTTTCATTTTAAAAGACATTAATAAGAAAACAATATTAAAATCTAACAATTTAAAACATGAAACAAATGAATCAGAAATCATTTAGAAATTACACGTTTATTTTAGCCGGAATGATGCTACTATTTACAACTGTAAAAATGCAAGCACAAATTGCCATTGGTGGTGGTTTGGGTTATAATGAAAAAATTTCAGGTCCGGGTATTACGGTAAAAGCTGAATTTAATATTACAGATGCTATTGCGGTTTCACCAGGCGTGACTTATTTTTTTGGGAATAGCTTATATGGTTTTAATCAAAACACATTAGCAGTGGATTTGAATGCGCATTACTTTTTTCACCTAATTGAAAATAAGCTTAAAATTTATCCACTTCTTGGTGCCAACTACTCCAATTATAAAACAGGCGCTTCCTATTACAGTTATTATTATGATACGTATGAAGTTAGTGACAGTGCTTTTGGTGTCAATATTGGCGCTGGAGGAAGATGGCAATTTTCAGAAAAATTAAGTGTGTATTTAGAACCTAAATATGTGGTAAGCGATTATGAACAGATTATAATAAATGCTGGAATCCTCTTTCAACTCTAAAAACAGAACATTTTATTTTATTTGAATTAGTCTTCAGATAAAAAAGCCAAAAGTTTATGACTAACCTCGTTTAAACTTTTGGCTTTTTACATTTTTAATCCCAAACAAAAATAGCTTTGGAACATTTGTTATATACTTTGAAACATTTGTGCTATCCTATATTAAAGCCTCAAACTAGATTTGTTCCTGTAAAAGATTTCGGTTTTTTTATACGGTATGTTAACCTTTCAAAAGGGTAACCATTAAATAGAAAACAATATAACAATCAATAAACTTTAAAATTATGAAAACACAAACAATTCAAACAATGATGTCAAAAACAAAATTTGTACTACTGGCTTTTTTAGTCGCCTTTAGTTTCTCGTGTTCAACCGAAGATGGTAACGATGGTGCGGCTGGTCCAATTGGTCCTGCGGGATCCAATGGAGCAGATGGAACAGATGGCAATGCTAATGTGCAAACCTTTGTGTTTGACACATCAGCAATGTCTGGGAGTGCTTTTACATTAAATATTCCTGAAATCACACAAGACGTTATTAATAATGATGTAGTATTAGGTTATATAACAACTTTTGATGCCTACACGCATTCAATACCAGGAGCTGTATATGGAGGAAGCTATCTTGCAAGAGCGTATTGCATCCCGAGTACATATAAAATTACATACAACAATTGGGATGGTTCTTCACATTCAGTTACTGCAGGAGATTATAATACTGCAAAAATTATTATCATAGAATCTTCAAGTACAACAACTGGAAGAACCATTAGTGGAAAACAACAAATCTATAACGAGCTTAATCAAGCTGGCGTGGACATAAACGATTACCATGCTGTTTGCGATTATTACGGAATTGATTATTAAATATACCCTTAAGTTTCTTAATTAAACCGAAGCCGAAAAGCTTCGGTTTTTTTATGAGTTATGTTAACCTTTTAAAACTCCAATCATTAAATAGATAACAAATTAATAATCAATAAACTTTAAAATTATGAAAACACAAACAATTATGTCTAAAACAAAATTTGTACTACTCGCTTTTTTAGTAGCCTTTAGTTTTTCTTGCTCACCAGAAGATGGAAAAGATGGTGCTCAAGGCCCCGCTGGAATAGATGGGGTCAATGGTCAAGATGGCCCCACTAGACCCTCAATTTATACTGAATCAGGAATTTTAAATACTGGTTCCATTACTGCTACAACTATGTTTCAACCTATCGGTCCAGTTCTTGTGATTACGAAAGAATATGACGATTCAATAATTGAAATTTTCTTCAATTCAAATTGTGCTTCTGGGACTTTTGCAGGTGGAGCCTCTGGGATTGCATTTGAGCCTAGAATAAATGAGAGTGTCGGTAATTACGGTAATGCTGGCACAATAGGTTTGTCGAATAGCGAAGAATTTATTTCAATATTCGATGTGTTTACCAATTTAGAGCCAGGCATACACAATATTCAAATGTATGTGAAGACTAACGTTGGCACATCGACTAATGTACTCTTAGATCCAGGTGGTTGGGGTGGCAAAATTATTGCCAAAGAAACTTTTTAAACAAACAAAACCGAGATGAACCAAGCTGGTGTAGATTTAAATGACTACTATTCCGTTTGCGATTATTACGGAATTGCATATTAACCAAACCCTTTAATATCTTAATTTAAAACCGAAGTTAAACACTTCGGTTTTTTTACGCGCAAATGTTAACCTTTTTAAAAAACTAACATTAAATAGATAACAAACAAGAATCAATAAACTTTAAAATCATGAAAACAATTTCAAAAACAACGCAAACAAACATTTCAAAATTCAAGTACCTGTTATTAGCCCTATTGGTAACTTTTAGCTTTTCATGCTCTCCGGAGGATGGAAATGATGGTGCTCCTGGCCCAACGGGAATTGCTGGAACAAATGGCACAAACGGAACAGATGGGCAAGATGGGCAAGATGGGCAAGATGGGCAAGATGGGAATGCTAATGTAATTGCATCCGATTGGTTTGGACCAGATGGTCAAACCTTTATTACCAACGGATACACAAAATATGCAGAATTTAATGTTAATGTACCTGAATTAACAAACGACATAATTGATGGCGGTGTTATATTGGTATATGCCAAATTCACCAACTTTGTTCCTGAAGTTTGGCCAGCTGGAAATACAGCACTTTTACCAATTACTATAAGTGGGGGAACCACAGATCATGTGTTTACATTTTATACTGAAACGACTAATATTAACTTTCGCTATCGTCGGGAAGGACCAGCTCCTACTTGGGAATTTTCAAATACAGCCCGTTTTAGATATGTTTTAATTCCGAGTACAGATGCCAAAAATAGTTTAAATTACTCAAAAATGACATACGAAGAAGTCATGAATCATTTTGATTTAGAACTATAAAAATTTACTAACATGTATTAAAATCCGAAGTTAAAAGCTTCGGGTTTTTTTATAAGTCATGTTAACCTTTTTAAAAATCGAACACAAAAGAAATAAGAATCAATAAACTTTAAAAACATGAAAACAATTTCAAAAGCAATGCAAACAACCATTTCAAGATCAAAATACTTACTACTAGCATTATTAGTAGCTTTCAACTTTTCATGCTCTCCAGAAGATGGAAATGATGGTGCTCCAGGTGAACAAGGAATACCTGGCACAACCGGAACAAATGGTGCGGATGGACAGGATGGTAGTGCCAATGTTATCACTTCAGATTGGCTAGATGCCAACTGGAATCTACTTGATGATGACACCCAAAAAAGGATGCGTATCACACCAGATCAAATAGGCCTAAGTAATAACACCTTAAGGAATGACTGTTTAATAATGATTTATTTGCAACAGTTTGGTACTTCAAACATTTACACTATTCCTAGCAAAGGCAGATGGAGTAACACCTGGTACTCCTTCACTTATGGCAACAACCAACCAAATTTCTCTGGAATTCTTGTAAGTTTAGAGTCTACTAATGGTGTAGCACTTACAGAAAATCAGCATGCAGCATTCAGAGGCAACAGCTTTAGATATGTAATAGTTCCGCGTACAGATGCAAAAAGCAGTTTAGATTATTCCAAAATGACTTACGAAGAAGTTATGAATCATTTTGATTTAGAACTATAAAAATTTACTAACATGTGTTAAAATTTGAAGTTAAAAGCTTCGGATTTTTTATGCCTTTTTGCATTGAAATGATTAGTATTGTAATCTGAAAATTAAGATTATGATATCCCGTAAAAACGCCTCTATTTCCAAATGTATTATTCATAAAGTAGGTAATAAACACAACAATACTAAAAATGCGTTTTCTGAAAAAGAAGTCATTTTTGATGAAGCTAGTTATGAATTGATGTTACCGTTTTTATTACGTCCATTTGCATCTGTGGTTCAATCATACCGTTTTAATCATCATGCCGATATTTCGCTTAATGAAATAAATACCTACAGCAATCAGGTTTTTACGGAAGACGATAACTTTATTGAGACCTCACAACACATCGTGAAACATTTGTTTGAGCAATCCAATTCTGCACAAATTAAAACAGGCGATGTATTAGTGGTTCTTTTTGAAGGTATTGAGTTTAACGAAATGACTACCAATGCCATTGGTATTTTTAAAATTGAAAATAAGGTTAATTTCTTTCAAACCTATTTGGAAAACAATAGTTATGATGTTTTAGTGCAGAAAGGAATTAGCAGCAAAAAAGTAGATAAAGGCTGTTTAATTTTAAACCAAAGTGATACCGAAGGTCGCATTATATTTAGTGCAGACAATAATAATTACGACACCCAATATTGGACCAATCACTTTTTGAATATTAAATATGCGGATGATGCCAATAGCCATACCCAACAATATATTGAGCTGTGTAAGGATTTCTCTGAAGATATTTTAAAAATCTCCTACGGAAACCAAGAACAAAACACCTTTTTAGCCAAAACTATCGATTTCTTTAAAGAACATGAAGTGGTCAACGTAGAAACATTTAAAGATGAGTTGTTTGAAGAAGACAAACACAAATCCTTATTTGACGATTATAAGAAAACCTTCGAGAGCGAAAAAAATCTTGTAATTCGGAATCAGTTTGATGTGGCAGAACTCGTTGTCAACAAAGAAAAGAAAAAGATTAAAACCGAAATCAAGCTCGACACCAACATTCAAATAAAATTAGATATTGATGCACCAGAAGCGTCCAGCGAATATTTAGAACGTGGTTATGACGATGTTAAAAAAATGCATTATTATAAGGTATTTTTTAATGTGGAAGGGTAGACTAAATTAAGATTTAAAAAACTAAAAATTAATAAATGGAATTTAATATTGAAGTCATAAATTTAAAAAAATACTATTTAGTAGTTTTCTGTTCAGTTGTAACTTCATTCCTAACGGCATTAATAGTAATGTTGATTTTCAAAAACATGAGTATTACTTTTTTATCTGATGGCAATTACTCTTTTATAGTTTTTATAATTTTAAGTACTCTGTTTGGTCTTTTAATTCTTAACAAGATGACTCATTTTGCTGTTAAAAATTTAAATATTAAAATTAACAATTCTGAATTAATTTTTGATGGAAACCAAACCTTCCTAATTGAAAACATTGAGGAATATAAAATCAATAATTTATGGAGCAACTTTCCTTTGCTATATTTAAAGACAAATACAGGTAACAAATATAAATTCCGATTTAGAAATAGAGTGGACGACGAATTAGACTTCTTTATTGAAAAGCTTAATAAAATTTTGAAAAATAAGGTGTATTAAAACGTAAACCCAACTTTTATACCACCATATTTTGCTGATGATCCAGATTCAAATTCTCGAGTAATAGCAGATCTAGCATATTCAAAATATAAGGTTTTAGTCTGTACAACAAAACCATAATTAAAGGTTGCCGTAAAACGTTCAATATCGTTTGCACTTATAGTATAAACACTTTTTCTATTAAATAAACCACCTTGCAATGTGGCATCATAACCTATCACATTTCCTACGGTTTCAGCATAAGCATACACACGAAAACCGGTTCTTTTTTCAGAAGCTGAAAATGGCGTATTTAATATTCCTAATGTGGTGTTTAATCCTAAAGATGCATTTGTAAATAACGTCCCAACCTCTGCTCCTGTTTCCGCTTGTAAAGAAAAGACCTTCTTAAAATTCACCAATTGCTGTTCATAATCTACACTATAATTTATAACAACATCGTTTTTAATTTGATGTTTCCAACCTTGAGGAATTTTGTTTCCTGTGGCTTCATGGATACCCACTTGCATTTCTTTTCCAAAAGCACCTGGTCCTATAATACCAAAACTATATGATTGTGATAAACGAAATTTTTCTTCTGTATTTGTTGCAATTATAAAAGATTTCAACATAATGGCAGCTGCAAACGGTCGGTCTCCAAATTGGATTTCTGGACTTGCATAATCATTAGGTGTAAAACCAATATGCTCAATGGCTAATCCATATTTTAAGCTGGATTCGGTCGTTTTAAAAAACAGACTATTTATGGGATTCTTTTTCAAACTTGGCATCACCAACTCCAAATTATAACCTTGTGTATAGTTTTCATCGGTTGCAGCAAAGTAATCATTATCATAATTAAATCGGAAATAGCGTTCGCTGTCTATATCGCGAAACGATTTAAAGTGTTCTATTTTTTGAGAAAACATAGAACCTGTTACCATAAAAAAAATGCCGAGCGATACCAATTTTAACTTCATACCCATACCTACGAGAAATATAACATCATGGTTTTGAATTGTAAGCTGAATAGTCGAACTTGAATCCTTCTAAAATCAAGTTTGCTATGAAACAACTTCAAATACTTACAACCCTATTTATTTTGCTTATTATTTGTCCATTAACTGCTCAAAATCGCGATATCAGTTATATGACATCTGGTGGCGAAATCCATCCGCTTCAAGCTAATATGGATATCAGGCATTACACCATTGATTTAGATGTGGATATTACCAACGAATTCATAGCAGGATTTGCCGAAATTGATATCCTTTTAAACAAACCAACCGATTCGTTATTATTCGATTTAGTCCATTTTTTAAAAGTAGAAAGCATATCGGTTAATGGAAAAACGACCGAATTCTTTCAGAAAAAAGACTACATATATATAATAAACAAAACCGGTTTTTCAGCAGGACAACAAACCGTGAAAATTGATTATGACGGAAAACCGCCTGTAGCTATCAAACCACCTTGGGATGGTGGCTTCACGTGGACAACCGATAAAAGTGGAAATCCGTGGGTTGCTATTAATTGCCAAGGCGAAGGTGGTAAAGTGTATTTCCCATGTAAAGATCACCCAAGTGATGAACCTAATGAAGGCGTGGATCTATATGTAACCGTACCCAATGGCCTAAAAGTTGCTAGTTTTGGAATGCTTCAAAGTGAAACTCCAATGCCAAACAGCAAAACCCAATTCCATTGGAAAACCAATTATACCATTAGTAATTACTGTGTGGTTTTTAATATTGCCGATTATCATGTGGAAAAACGCATGTACACAACCATTGATAATAATGAGGTTCCCATGGAATTTTATATTCTGGCGGAGGACAAAGAACATGCGAATAAGGTATTAGACATTCGGGAACGCGACACACGAGTTTTAGAAAAATATCTTGGTGAATATCCTTGGGTAAACGAAAAGATAGGGATAGCTCATGTGCCAAATCCCGGTATGGAACATCAAACCATGGTTACTTTTGGTGATCCCTTTGATTTTAAACTCATTTATGGACAACCGTATTCAGCCAATTTATACCATGAATTTGGACATGAATGGTTTGCTAATAAAGTTACCAATAGTGATTGGACGCACATGTGGATTCAAGAAGGAATTGACACCTATATTGAGTCGTTTTTATTTAAAGAAATTGGTGGCGAAAAAGCCTACGATAGTATTATTGGAACCTTTAAAAAACGGATTAAAAACCAGCAACCATTGGTTTTAGGCAATCATGAAACGGAAGCCGCAATATATACCAGTGATATTTATTTTAAAGGTGCCTTTTTTATGCATTCGTTAAAAACGGTTATTGGTGATGATGTGTTTTTCAAAACCCTAAAAGAACTTGCCAACAACCCCATTTACACCTATGACAATACGGCAACAACGGATGATGTGGAACAACTTTTCAGTAAACGATCTGGTAAAGATTTAAAACCATTTTTCGATTTTTATTTACGAACCATCAATAAACTAAACGTAGACGTTACAAAAACAGGCGATTCAAATTATACCATTTTAACAAATAATGCACCTATTCCTATGCGCATAGAAATTACGACGAATACAGGAATACAGACAGTTTTATTAGAAAAAAACAAACCATTTGTTATTTCTAGTGAAACCTCACCAATTTTAGATGCAGGTGATAATTTTTTAAGCAACATTACATATAATGAATAGCACCCAAAATTTCACTGAATGCATTAATTTAAAACCTGATGACTGTTTAATTTTAGCCATCTATTAAACCATTAAAACCTCATGAAAAAAACGCTCCAAATTAGTAACGGTATCGCTTTGGTTTCCACCATAATTATTAATTATTTATCCAATACAGGAAACATTAACAACACAACAATTGGTGACGTTTCAAACAATTTAAATTCCCTGTTTACTCCCGCTGGTTATGCATTTTCCATTTGGGGATTTATATACTTACTACTTCTAGGGTTTATTGTTTACCAAGGTAGAAGCTTATTTGTAAAAGTCCGCAATGACGATTTCATTTTAAAAACAGGTTGGTGGTTTGTTATATCGTGTGTCGCAAATAGTGCTTGGGTTTTTGCTTGGCTTTATGGTTACACCGGATTATCGTGTGTTTTTATATTCTTATTATTAATAGCGCTTCTTAAAATAGTTATTAATAATGCCATGGAATTATGGGATGCTCCTATTTCAATTATCGCATTTGTTTGGTGGCCATTTGTATTTTATAGCGGTTGGGTTACGGTTGCTAGTATTGCAAACGTATCATCCTATTTAGTGAAAACTGATTGGGATGGTTTTGGAATTTCACCCGTTACATGGACTATTAGTATGATTGGTATTGCAACTATTATTAATTTACTTGTCACTTGGCAACGCAATATGCGCGAATTTGCTTTGGTTGGTGCTTGGGCTTTGATTGCCATTGCAGTTGCCAATAAACCGGATCAGGAAACAATTTATATAACGGCTATTATTGCTGCTGGAATTTTAATTGTCAGTTCGGGAATTCATGGTTTTAAAAATCGCGCAACCAGTCCGTTTATAAAATTAAAGGAATATCGCAATCAGACATAATTTCAATAATAAATTACTTAACCGAAACGGATTCTCCAATAAATGACGATTCAAAAAGTGCTGAAAAATGCGTTAATAATTTCGCTTTTACTTCGGTTTCATCTATTGTTCGTTTTCCTAATTCAACGTTTAATGAGGTAACAGCTTTGCCTTTAATACCACACGGAATCATATTATCAAAATAGCCCAAATCGGCATTGACATTCAAGGCAAATCCATGCATGGTAACCCAACGACTTGCGCGAACTCCCATAGCACATATTTTTCTGGCAAATGGTGTTCCTACATCAAGCCAAACCCCTGTTTCTCCAGGACTACGTTCTGCTTTCAGGCCATATTCTTCTAACGTTAGAATAATCATTTCCTCTAAAAGGCGTAAGTATTTATGAATATCGGTAAAGAAATTTTCTAAATCCAAAATCGGATAACCCACTATTTGTCCAGGTCCATGATAGGTAATATCGCCACCACGATTCACTTTATAGAATTTAGCGCCTTTTTCTACTAACTGCTTTTCAGAAATCAATAGGTTGGACATATCGCCACTTTTCCCAAGCGTATACACATGCGGATGTTCTACAAGTAAGAAATAATTAGGCGTTTCTAGATTAGCATCCTCTCGCCTATTCTTAATTTTAGTATCAACCACATCCTTAAAAAGAGCCTCTTGATATTCCCAAATGTCTTTGTAATCGCGTAGTCCTAATTCTTGTAAAGTAATCTGCTTATTCATAGATGGCAAAATTACGATAAAGTTTTAAATACAAAAAGTGATTAGTGATTAGTGATTAGTGATTAGTGAAAAATTACAAAAACACTATATCCTATTGGTTTGAAGCTATCAACTTTACATCTTTGAAACTTCGCGTCTCTGCGAGAAAAAATAACTTAACAGCAAACAACGCTACGACTCACAACACTGAACACTAATTCTTCGGATTATTCAAAATAACCAAAGCAGCAATCACGCCTGGAACCCAACCGCAAATCCAAAGGATAAAAACTATTAAAATAGATCCGCAACCTTTGTCTAAAACCGCTAAAGGAGGACATAAAATTGAAAGTAGCACGCGCCAAAAACTCATAATAAATGTAATTTAATAATTGATGTATCTATAGGACTCAAAAAGTGCCAAAACGTTACAGACGATTTTCAGTACAATATATTGAAATCCTAATGAATAGTAATTATCTTTGTGGCTTCATAAAAAATAATCAGTTTAAAAATATGTCGCAGTTATCAGAAGTGGAAATCGTAAGAAGAGATAAGCTTGCCAAATTACGTGAGTTAGGTATTAACCCATATCCAGCAGATTTATATCCTGTAGAAGAAACTTCTAAACAGGTCAAACAGAATTTTTCTGAAGGAAAAACCGTTATACTTGCTGGACGTTTAATGTCGCGACGTATTCAAGGAAATGCTAGTTTTGCGGAACTTCAAGATAGTGCGGGTCGTATTCAAGTGTATTTTAATCGTGATGAAATTTGCACAGGAGACGATAAAACAAAATACAACACCATATATAAAAAGCTTCTGGATATTGGCGATTTTATAGGTATTGAAGGTGAGCTTTTTACAACCCAAGTGGGCGAAAAAACCGTTATGGTTAAAAATTTCACCTTATTAAGTAAAACGCTAAAACCTTTACCACAACCTCGTGAAGATGCTGAAGGTAAAATTCATGATGCCTTTACAGATCCGGAGCAACGTTACAGACAACGCTATGCTGATTTGGTGGTGAATCCGCATGTGAAAGAAATTTTCATTAAGCGAACCAAACTTTATACAGCTATGCGTAATTTTTTCAACGACGCTGGCTACTTTGAAGTGGAAACGCCCATTTTACAACCTATTCCTGGAGGTGCAGCAGCTAGACCATTTATAACACATCACAACAGTTTGGATATGCCTTTGTATATGCGAATTGCCAACGAATTATACCTAAAACGCCTAATAGTTGGTGGTTTTGATGGTGTTTATGAGTTTTCTAAAAACTTCCGTAATGAAGGTATGGACAGAACCCATAATCCGGAATTTACGGCTATGGAAATTTATGTATCCTATAAAGATTACAACTGGATGATGGATTTCTGTGAGCAGTTATTGGAGCACTGTGCTATTGCTGTAAACGGAACATCTAAAGCTACTTTTGGCGAACACAGCATAGATTTTAAAGCACCGTATGCACGTGTTACTATGGCAGAATCCATAGAACATTTTACAGGATTTGATATTGCAGGAAAAACCGAAGCTGAAATTTTTGAAGCTGCCAAAGGCATGGGAATTTCTGTGGATAAAACCATGGGTAAAGGAAAACTAATTGATGAAATTTTTGGCGAAAAATGCGAAGGGAATTACATCCAACCAACCTTTATTACAGATTATCCAAAAGAAATGTCTCCGCTTTGTAAAGAGCATAGAGACAATCCGGAATTAACTGAACGTTTTGAACTCATGGTTTGTGGTAAAGAAATTGCCAATGCCTATTCAGAATTAAATGACCCAATAGATCAGCGTGAACGTTTTGAACACCAATTAAAACTAGCCGCAAAAGGTGATGATGAAGCCACCGAATTTATTGATTACGATTTTTTACGTGCTTTAGAATACGGAATGCCGCCAACATCAGGTATGGGAATTGGCATGGACCGATTAATTATGTTTTTAACCAACAACCAATCCATACAGGAAGTATTATTCTTCCCCCAAATGCGCCCAGAACAAAAACCAGTTGCTATAGGTGAAGATGCCAAAGCCGTTTTAGAGATTTTAAAAAAATCAGAAAAACTAGCTTTAACAGATTTAAAGGAAGCATCAGGATTAAGCAATAAAAAATGGGACAAAGCCATTAAGGACTTAACAAAAAACAAAGTTGCTAAAGTTGAAAAAACAGACGACGGTTTATTTGTGGAAGTGGAATAAATAAAACGCTTACCCATCCTGATAAGTTTCGGAAAGAAATTTACTTTATAAAATTTAAAGGCTTACTAGTTAGTAAGCCTTTTTTGTTACCTAAAAATAAGTATCTTTATGGGATAACAGTAACTTAAAACCTACTCTATCCTGACGTAATTACGGGATATGAGTGATAAAAGTTACTATATAACGAGTTGGGCACAAGCTGAAAAAATCGAATGGCGAAAAAAATAGGACTTTTAATATTAATTGTAATTATTTCGATAATTCTCGCTTCGATTTACGGAATTTTTCACAACCAAGTCTCTTACTCAATCTCGAATGAATATTTTACGAAATTCAAAATTGAACAATTCGGACTTGAAGCATATCCAGATACTGTGAGAATGACAATTGGAATGGTCGGAATTTGGTCGACTTGGTGGTTCGGACTTTTAATCGGATTGATAAACGGAATTGTTGGATTATTTCAACCGACTGCAAAAACAATGTGGAAAAGTGCATTCGGAGCAACAATACGGACTTTGCTAATTGCAATCGGATTTGGAGTCGTGGGAATTTTGGTTGGCAAGTTTATAATTTCAAACCTAAATGTTAATTGGAATCTTCCAGCGGATTTAACGGACCGAAAAAGTTTTTTGACTGCTGGAACAATGCATAATTTTAGCTATATTGGTGGAATTATCGGTTTGATTTACGGAATAATATATCAACTGAAAATAAAAAAGAAAGCCAGTGCCCAACACACGTATAAAACAAATAAAAAACTTCTAATTTATTTATAAAAAAAAGTATCCTACTTTAAATTTTAAAAATAAATCACAGCTTAAGTTCGTGAGAATTATGTACTGCTAACATGATAAATAAAAAAAATGCTTATTTTAGTCCTAATCCAAAAGGAAAGTGCGTGTTTGCTTTCTTCCGATTTTCGTTCCGAAAATCCTCTGACACAAACCCGCACTTTTCATACGCGAAACCGTTGTGCTTAATTTGACCAAACAAAACCTATGAACGAAATCTTAAGAAAAGGAACTTATTTGATATTCCTCATTTTACTAATATCTTGCGGAACTAATAAAGTAGTAAATAACACGAAAGTAAATACTTATCCGAATTCTAAATACAAAAAAAGCAGAAATGCCTACTCTGGAACTTTAAACAAGGTCGAATATGATGAACTGATTAAACAGCTGGAAATCGAATTAAAAACCACATTTCCTTCTGATAAGTCTATTCTGATAAATTATAACCAAAAAGCACCGAATTGCATAAATGCTCGTTTTAGTGAAAAAGATAACAAACAAGTAACTAATAACAGAATTAGGAGTTCATCAAGAATGAGTTCTAATTATAATGCTATTGATTTCTTTGTTTATACTAAGGATTCTTATAACAAAGAAGTTTATGAACAAATGACTGAATTTATAATTGATTCAGGATTTTTCTATGAAAATGTTTTTAAAGAACATCAAAACTGCGCTGGATTTTTAATAATTAAACCAAATGGAGATTTTTATAAACAATATGGAGAAGATTATTATTCCGAAGTAAAAGCATTCTTTGAAAAAAAATAAAAAACTAAGCACAACACGGTAAATAAAAAAATGCTTATTTTAGTGTGTAACCAAAAGGAAAGTGCATGTTTACTTTCTTATGATTTTCGTTCCGAAAATCCGCTGACACAAACACGCACTTTTCATAGCCGAAACCGTTGTAGCGCATTAAAAACCTGAATGGAACCATTTTTTCGAATAATATCCATAATAATACTAGTTCTGTTTATAGCTACAATATGGTACCTTATTGCAAGGTATATACTATTTCCTATATTTTTTAAACCAAAAATAAAATCATCAGAAATTTTTAAATTTCTTGAAGAAAAGGAATGTTCATTTACTGAATATAAAACTTTAAATAATACAGAAAAACAAAAAAATCTATTTAACCGAACTAAGGGGTTCTTAGTTGGTGAATTATTCACTTTAAGAACGGAATACAAGATTGTCTGTTTTTGCGTAGCCGAAAATAAATATAAAATATTCTGGATAGAAGTTCAATCTAGACTTACTTTATTTAAAAAACGAACAATACAATTTATTGAAGAAAAAGATGTTGAAATTCTGAATCAATTACGAAAAGAGTATGCTCAAGAAATAATTTCGGTAAAAGACAAATGCCCTGCCTGTAATGCTGTGATTCTAAAGAATGAAAGGGAATGCAAAAATTGTGGACTGAATTTAGTCCCATAATAACGTGTTACAATATTGTATAAAAAAATGCTTAATTTAGTAGGTAACCAAAAGGAAAGTGCGTGTTTGCTTTCTTCCGATTTTCGTTCTAAAAATCCGCTGACACAAACACGCACTTTTCATAGCCGAAACCGTTACCATTAATTACTCCGAAATAGAAAAAGCCAACCCTATTTATTTAAAATAGAATTGGCTTTTATTTTTTCGAACGCTTACGCGGTGTTATTATAAATAACTAAATTGTTAAAAAGCCCGAACTGCACGTACAGGGTAGGTGCTGGTCTTAAAGAGCGTGGGCTGAAAACCAACATTAAAATCTAGGCCCCACGCATCACTGGTACCGTACTCGGTAGAACTCCAGTAGATATTATTAACAAGTCCTAAACTCGCTCCATTTCCATTGAGATAAACATTATATATAACGTTTATTTCCCTTTTGGTAGGAATGCGCCAATCTTTAAACCTCCTTCCATCTGTGTCATGATTTGAGGCGTTACTTAATAAATCATTTGCCTCATACCAATTAGAAGATCCTTGGTCTTGCATAGCGACTACAATACCGTGTGTGCCATCTGTATTAATTTCGATTACGAAACCTCCTAACTCTGGGTAAAACGTGTTTACGTTATAGATTGGTTGTGTTACAGTTTTAGCATGTAAGGCATAAGGAACACTTAATAACTGACTGGTACCTGTTATGGTATAAGAGACTCCACCTGTTGGATCGGTTTCTGTTTTTATAAAATAGATGCCTGTTGACCAATCTATGGTTGTAAAATCACCACTTACAACAGTTCCAGTTCCTATTTCTAAAGTTACTAATCCGTTAACATTGGTCGTGGGTGTTTGGGTTTCTACATAAACCGCTGTTCCTGTTTCTGTAGTTTGTAGTATACTTATCTGCATTCCTACTGCTTGGTTAGCTACTAAAGCATCGCCACTGTCCCTTACAACAGCTTGGTAACTCATTTTTTCTGGCGCTTGGGCAAAGGTTGTTGCAGTTAGAAATATTGCTGCTAAAAAGGTGTATAAATTTCTCATAATAGGTTAAGATTATTTTTTAATAATTTTAAATGTTTTTAACTCCTGACTGTTTTGGTTTACTTTAAGCACATAGGTACCAGTTGTCAAACTTTGCATGTCTATTTGAGTATTAGATGGGATAGATTGACCTTGTGCTACTGCTCTACCTTGTATATCATATAAGACATAGCTTAAATTGGCAAGATTAGCATCGCTTATCGCTAATACCACATAATCTGATGTAGGATTAGGATAAGTAAGAGCAGTTAAATTTACTGTGGTAAGTTCTGTATTACTTAAAGTAAACAACTCCACACTTTGTTGGATGCCTTGAGTAACTGTACCACTACCTGTATTGGTAGTATACACCAATTGACCGACTGAATAACTGGACGATCCGCCATTGCCTGTGGCGTCGCCTCCTGAGGCAGGTATGTTTTCTTGTGATTGTACTAACAATGTTAGCAACAAGGCACAGGTTAAACTAAAGGTTGTTTTCATAGACATAAGTTTTGATTATTTTTTTAAGAATAGGTCTTTAAAAATACATAAAAAAAAGAAACATCCTACATATTAATATTATATAGACAAAAAACTAATGGTAACACGGTAAATAAAAAATGCTTAATTTAGTAGGTAACCAAAAGGAAAGTGCGCGCTTGCTTTATTGCCATTTTCGTTTTAAAAATCCGCTGACACGAGCACGCACTTTTCATGAACGAAACTGTTGTGGTGCATTTTAAATCTGCGTTCAAAATGAGTAAAAACAAATTATTATTAATACTTTTTCTGTCACTAGTTTCAATATCTGCTATTGGGCAAGGTAGAAATTTAGAGGATTTAACTGTTGGTTTCATGTGCGGAATATCTCCTCAAACTTCACCTTTAGTTGATCAAGTAACGCATTTAATAAATGACAAAGCATATTCTGAAATCTCAAAACTTTTATACTCCAAAAATAGTGGTGAAATATTCTTAAGTATATTAATATTAGAACGTCTAGCTAAAAACGAAATTTATTTGCTTAATGAAACGGAAGTAAAATATATAAATCATTATAAATCTTTATCCATCCCAGTTTATAATTGTTTAGGCTGTTTTTCGGAGGTGAATTCAATGAACGAACTTTTTGAAAAAGAAAATTCGATTGAAGAAATTACTTGGTTAAATAAAATTCTACCGATTAAATAACTATGCAAAAAAAAGCACCACCACACTGCAAATAAAAAATGCTTATTTTAGTACTTAACCAAAGGAAAGTGCGTGTTTGCTTTCTTGCCATTTTCGTTCCGAAAATTCGCTGACATAAACACGTAACATTTCATAAACAAAAACGTTACCAGCAAGCCCATATGAATCCTATTTCAAATTTAATTGATAGAATAAACAAGGAGAATCTTTGGGATAGAGAAATACAATTAGAGCGCAATGAATATTTAAAAATCAAAGGTAGTATTGACACGAACATCTATCTAGTCATAAATGGAAGCTTGAGAATATTTGTAATTGATGAATATGAAGAACACACCATTAGGTTTGGATATAAAGATAATTTGATAGCTTCATTAGATTCATTTTTAAATGAACAGCCTTCTGATTTTTATATTCAAGCATTAAAGAAAACGACGTTAAAATCCATCAATAAAAAAAAGTATATATCTTTCATTGAATCAACTGTAGAGAATAAAAAAATATGGCTTTCTATTTTAGAAAGTTTCGTTTTACAACAAATGGAAAGAGAAAGAGATATTTTAACGTCATCTCCTGTAGAACGCTATCATAGAGTTTTAAAAAGAAGCCCTCAACTATTTCAGGAAATTCCAAATAAATATATTGCTTCGTATTTAAGAATGACTCCTGAAACGCTTTCAAGAATTAAAAAATCTTAATTTCGATCAAGGTTTTAATCAAATTATATCTTGAAATTTGTAATAAAAAATTATGGTATCAACATCAAACAATTTATTGCAAGACTTATTAGAGCTTACTCGTGAGAATTTAAACATTGTAGAAAATTTAAAAAACCAATCTAAAGACCATTTAAATTGGAAAGAAAATCTAGAAAGTTGGAGCGCATTAGAATGTATTGAACATCTAAATAAATATGGCGATTTTTATATTCCAGAAATAGCAAATAAGATACATACGTCTAAACATAAAAGTTCTGAAATATTTAAAAGTAATTGGTTAGGAAAATATTTCAGTAAATCGGTTTCATACCATGAGGATTTAAATAAAATGAAAACATTTAAATCTATGAATCCATTAAACTCAAAACTAAACAATCAAACACTTGAAAAATTTATAAATCAACAACATCAAATAATTGAATTACTCAATAAGTCAAAAAACGTCAATCTTGACAAAACTAAAACCGCTATTTCAATTTCGAAATTAATTAAGTTAAGACTAGGAGACACATTTAGAGTATTAATATATCATAATGAAAGACATATCAAACAAGCAGAAAAAACAATAGTAAAAGCCAGCAAGTAACATACGGATAAAACAAAAAAAACTCAAATTTAATGTTAGACTGCAAGTATTCTACCTTAAATTTTGAAAGTAAATCACAGCTTAAATTCGTGAGAAGTAACTATTACTAACACGGTAAATAAAAAAACGCTTATTTTAGTGCTTAACCAAAAGGAAAGTGCGTGTTTGCTTTATTGCCATTTTCGTTCCGACAAATCCGCTGACACCAACACGCACTTTTCCATTTACAATCACGTTGGCACACATTTGAAAACCGAAACTTGAGATTAATAATAAACATATCGATTTTGACTTTTTTACTGCTTGGATGTTCAAATCCAAAACGGAATTTAATTGTTGTGGAAAACGATTATGAAATTGATTTAACCGAATTAGATTCTGTACGGGAAAATCTAAACGGATTTTGGATTCCTGAAAATCACATTGATTCTGAAAATATACTCTGGTTGGATTTTCATAAAAAGAAAAATTTTGCGCCTTGGGAAACAATCCCATATACTGAAGAAATTAAACGAACTGAATCTTTACCAATAAAATCTTGTCCGACTTTAGCTGGATTGATAAAATTGAATGGTAAAGTTCAGTTGGAATTTGTAAGTTTAGGAGGTTCAGACACAACCGAAATCGAATCTTTAACTAAAACGAAATTCAAAATAGACGGAATGACATATTTGAAACACAAAGGTTATGACTTTTTAAAAACTTGGAATATTCACGGATATGAATCTGAAAAATAAACCCCAATAAAGGAATGACCAATCAAAAAATCACCATAAAATACATATTAATAGGAATACTTGCCGTTTTTTTCACCTGGATGATTCACGAATTTACCCACTGGTTAACAAGCGAACTATTAGGGCATAAAAATATTATGAGATTAAATGCAACAACTATTATCCAAGGGCAAAATCCAACAGAAATTGATAACGCTATTATTTCCATTTCCGGACCGATTGTAACTGTTTTGCAAGGAATAATTGTTTTTATTTTTCTGAATTTAAAAGGTTGGAATAAATATATTTACACGTTTTTGTTCACGGCGTTTTATATGAGATTTTTGGCTGGACTATTTAATTTGATAATGGCGAATGATGAAGGACGTGTTGGTCAGTTTTTGGGAGTCGGGACTTACACACTTTCAATAATTATAAGCGGAATTTTGTTTTATTTGGTATATAAAATATCCAGTAAATACAAACTGAATTGGAAATTTCAATCTTGGACAACTATTATAATTATTTTAGCAAGTTCGGTTCTGATATTTTTAGATCAACTTTTTAAATTCAGAATATTGTAAAAAACAACATATAGAAGAAAAGTCTAGGCATAACACTATATATTTTTTAGTACTTAACCAAAAGAAAGGACGTGTTTGCTTTCTTCCGCTAGTCGTTACGAAAATCCGCTGACGGAAGCATGTACTTTTCATACACGAAACCGTTGTACCAATTAACCCAAACAACAACTTTCCTATTCAAATTCAACAAGATACAAGGAGACTCTAAAATAAAAGTTAAAATGTTTTTTATTTCTAACCGATTGTTTAGTTTTGCAGTGTAATTAGAAATAATGGCAAGAAAAAAAGAATATAATGAAGACGTAGTAGTTGAAAAAGCAATGAATATTTTTTGGCGAAATGGCTATGGAACTACCTCTATGCAAATGCTTGAAAAAGAAATGGGCATTAATAAGTTTTCTATATATTCAAGTTTTGGAAACAAACATGGTCTATTCCTCGAAAGTCTAAAAAGCTACAAAAGAAAAGTGCATTCCGTTTTCGAAGAATTCAAAAACTCTAATAATGGTCTAGAAGACATAAAAGATTTTTTCTATAATTCAGTTCGTATTTGTAATGTAGATGGAAATGAAAAAGGGTGTTTAGTAACGAATACTTACAATGAATTTTCACAAATAGAAGATGAATTAATTAATGAACAAATGAATTCTTTTATGAATAATCTAAAAGAGTTATTCATTATGAAATTAAAAATGGACACTACAAAGGATGAAGAAACTATATTAAAACAAGCTAACTATTTATTATTAGCAAAACACGGCTTGGCTGCGGCATCAAAAGTAAATAATGAAAAAGAAATAGAAGATTATATTGAAATGACCTTCAAAAATTTATAAACATTTTTTTTAAACAATAACTAAACGACTGTTTAGTTATTAAATAACAAGTAAATAAATAAAATCACAATTATGACAACTTTAAAAATTCACAACATCGAAACTGCACCAGAAGGTAGCAAAACATTATTAGAGCAATCTCTTAAATCCAACGGTATGATACCAGGTTTACACGGTGTTTTAGCTGGAGCGCCAGAACTATTAGAAGCATACCAAACTTTGCACAAATTGTTCACAGAATCATCATTCAACAAAGAAGAATTAACTGTCGTTTGGCAAACAATTAACGTAGAACACGAATGTCATTATTGTGTACCTGCTCATACTGGTATTGCTAATATGATGAAAGTAGACTCAACTATAAGTGAAGCATTAAGAAATAGAACAGCCATGCCAACCGAAAAATTGCAAGTCCTACACGATTTTACTTTAAAGGTTGTTCGCAATCGTGGTCACGTAACTCAAGAAGATTTGAGCACATTTTATGAAGCAGGATATGAAGAAAGACAAGTTTTGGAAGTTATTTTGGGCTTATCTCAAAAAGTAATAAGTAATTATACAAATCATATTGCGAACACACCTGTGGATGCCCCTTTTCAAAAATTTGCTTGGAAATAAGAAACCGTTTAATTCTAACAGCACAAGAAAAGTTCAAACCAATAGTTTGGACTTTTCTATTTAATGATTAGCATGTACTTTTCATGAATGAAACTTCTAGAACTAATTTGATAAAAATTGAATGTTAGATGTAATTGGAGAACTACTTTTTTGGCGTGAAGATTATAAATTTGCGAAACGGAAAAAAGCCAGACGTGAATTTGAAAAAGAAAACCATCTTCCGAAAAAATTAATGATTCATCCTGTTTGGCAATTATTCGGAATTTTTATGCTTTTGGTACTCATAGCAAAATTAGTAATTGGCCATTTCTTCTTTTCTGATTATGGAACAAAAAAAACGACTGAAAAAATAGCTAAAATTGAACTGATACTCGAAAATGAAAAAAAATCAATCGGAATATATCCTGAAAAACTAAATATAATAATTAGAAATAATCCGTTAAGAAAAAACATTACATCTGATTATTGGAATAATGAGTTCATTTATGAACAGATTGAAGATGGAATTGGATACGTTCTTATCTCAAAAGGTAAAGACGGAATTTTAAAAACAGAAGACGATATTTACGGAATAAAAAACGTTTCTCAATAAAGTACACCATTAAAAATCAAGTCGCATTGCATTCCCTTTTCATTCCAATCTGTCTTTAAAGTATCACGTCTTAATTCCACGCATTCCAATTGTTAGCGCATTTTGTAATTCCTTTTTCTTATTTTTAAAGAAATGAACCTGTTGCTACAACGACTTATTCCATATAAAACTATTTTACTATGAAAACTATTAAAACTGCTTTGCTCATCATGTTTATTTGTGTCGCTGGAATTCAAGTGCATGCGCAAACAATTAACACAAACCAATCCAGAGTGAATTTTGAAATTACAGCTGGTGCTATTTTTACTGTAAATGGCACGTTCAGCGGGATGCAAGGTGATTTTAATTTTAATAAATCAAATGTAAACAATTCTAATTTCAACATTTGTGTGGATGCTAAATCCATTGATACAGATAATAACAAGCGTGATACCCATTTGCGTTCTGACGATTTTTTTGCAGTAGAAGCCTATCCAACTATTTGTTATAAGTCTACTTCCGTTATAAAAACGGATGCAGGCTATGCCACTACAGGCGCACTAACCATTCATGGTGTTACTAAACAAGTAACAATTCCTTTTACCTTTATAAACAACACCTTTCAAGGTGACATTGAAATTAACCGTTTTGATTATAATATTGGTGAAGATTTTGGAACCTTCCGTGTGGGTACAACGGCAACGGTTACCATAACCTGCCAGGTAAACTAAATGAGTATCCTCATTTTTCCTTCTTTATTAAAATTTGAACTATTTTAGCTTTTTTAAACCCCAATCATGAAATTAACGTACCTATCTATTACCTTATTATTACTTTTAGTATACCCAAAAAACACATCAGCACAAACCTATAATTCATTTTATGGAAGTGTTGTAAACAATGTTTCGGCTACAAACATTTTAGCAGATTTAACAACCTTTGAAGGTTTTGGCGTTAAGGAATTAGGCTCTGCACAATTAAACAATACTAAAAATTGGCTTGTAGATCGTTACCAAAATTTAGGCTATACAGCTATTGAGGAGCAAGCATTTTCAGTTTCGGGAAATACAACTTATAATGTAATTGTTACTAAAACAGGAAGTCTATATCCCAATACTTATGTTATAATTGATGCACATTACGATACTATTAATGGTCCTGGAACGAATGATAATGGCTCTGGAACTGTTTTACTATTAGAAATGGCGCGACTTTTTGCCAATGTAGATACCGAATACTCCATAAAATTTATTCACTTCAGTGGCGAAGAACTAGGTCTAATAGGAAGTAATTATTACGTTAATAACACCGTTAACCCTGAAAATTTAGATATTAAATTAGTTTTAAATATTGATCAAGTTGGTGGCACGAATGGTGCTAGTAATTCGACTATTGTTTGCGAAGAAGACAGAAGTAATCCGTCAGGAAACAATGTGGCTTCATCTGCTGTAACGCAAACTTTAGCAACCTGCATTGAACTCTACTCAACTTTAAATACGGAAATTTCTAATGCCTATGGTTCCGATTATGTGCCTTTTGAAAACAACGGCGAAATAATAACGGGTTTATATGAAAAAAATGAAACACCGTACTCACATACTGCCAATGATTTATTAGCAAATATGGACCCGACCTATCTGTTTCAAGTTACAAAAGGTGCGCTTGGAGCGGCTTTGGAGTTTGCAGTATCTGCAAATCCATTAAGTATGGAATTAAATAATTTTGATGGTGATGTTACCGTATTCCCAAACCCAACATCTGGAAATTTAAACATTCAATTAACGAATCCATCACGCAAAAATACGTCAGTAACAATCTATAATATGATTGGGAAAAGCGTTTTTTCTACCCAACTTGTTAACAGTAATAATTCAGTAGATTTAACAAATCTGGCTCGTGGTTTATATTTAGCCGTTATTGAAAATGATTCTCAAAAAACAACCAAAAAAATTATTCTTAACTAGAATATATTAATCACGAATTAAAGGCATCGTACTGCAACGTAACAAGCCTTCCTGCTTTGCTATTTCGGCATAAGGTACTTCTTCAACGGTTATACCATTGCTTCGTAACCATGTGTTTAAGCGGGTGAAATTCTTTTCGGAAATAACAACGTCTTCAGAAATAGAAAACACATTACTATTCATATTATACATTTCATCTCGCGTAATATGAAATAGGTTTTCTTTTCCAAATAAATCTACCAAATACATATAATCGCTTTCTTCACGGAAACCACTTTTATAAATGATTCCTTTATTTTTTCCAACAGGTTGAAAACAACAATCTAAATGAAGTGCGTTATCACGTGGTTCAATTTTAGATTTCACTAAATCGAATTCCTTAACAATTTTATTCGGAAACAAATCCTTTATATATTGAACACCTGCCATATTAGTTCTGGCCGTGATATAGTTTTTATAATCACTCCCTTTATAGGTTCCAACAAAAATATAATCATTCCAAAGCATGACATCACCACCTTCAATATGAACTTCTTCGGGCGGGCGCACTACTTTTTCTGGATTTACTTGATCAATAATATATTGAACGGCTTCCAACTCTTCTTCACGATTAGGTAGAATATTTGCTTTTACAAATACATCATCAATGACAAAGGCAATGTCTCGTGTAAAAATCTGATTGCAGTCTTGTATTAATTTTGGTCTGTAAACTTTAACATCATACTTCTCAAAAACATCAGCAACAGCTTGGATTTCTTTTACCATATCTGCTTCCACAGGATAAGTTCCTGCTTTTATGTGCTCCAATGATTTTGGATCATAAGCTTCATCTTCAGTTGGTGTTGGACCATTACTAATGGCTGTACCTAATACAACAGCTCGTAATCTCGATGTTTCGTTTTTAACGTTTAATTTTAGCATAGTGTAAATATAAAAAAGCTTCATTAATAAAAATGAAGCTTTTGAATCGTATATAAAATATTATCTTTTATCAATAGACTTAAATGGCCTTAATGTTTCGCCTACATAAATCTGACGTGGACGACCAATTGGCTCATTATTCAAACGCATTTCTTTCCATTGAGAAATCCATCCTGGTAAACGACCTAAGGCAAACATAACCGTAAACATATCTGTTGGAATACCCATAGCTCTGTAAATAATTCCCGAGTAGAAATCTACGTTTGGATATAATTTACGATCTACAAAATACGGATCTTGTAAGGCTTCTTGCTCCAATGCTTTTGCAATATTTAGAATTGGATCTTCAACACCTAAATCGCTTAAAATTTCGTCAGCTGCTTTTTTAATAATTTTAGCTCTTGGATCGAAATTTTTATAAACACGATGTCCGAAGCCCATTAATCTAAATGGATCTTCTTTATCTTTAGCTTTCGCCATGTATTTTTCTGTGTCTCCACCATCTGCATTAATAGCTTCAAGCATTTCTAATACGGCTTGATTAGCACCACCATGAAGTGGACCCCAAAGTGCCGAAATACCTGTAGAAAGAGATGCAAATAATCCAACATGAGACGAACCAGCAATTCTTACCGTTGATGTAGAACAGTTTTGCTCATGATCTCCATGAAGAATTAATAATTTATCCAACGCGTTAACTACTATTGGGTTAAATTTATATTCTTCATTAGGCTGCTTAAACATCATTTTCAAGATGTTTTCAACATAGCCTAAATTTTTATCGCCATAATCTAATGGTAAGCCATTTTTCTTTCTAAACGTCCAAGCTACTAATACCGGAAATTTCCCTAATATTTTTACAATAGCTTTGTACATATCCTCTTCCGAATTCACATTTACCGAAGATGGGTTAAAAGCCGTTAATGCACTAGTTAAAGATGCAATAACACCCATTGGATGTGCTGATTTTGGAAACGCATCTACTATTTTGCGAATATCTTCATCAACAACTGACTGTGCTTTAATATCTGTATGGAATTTATCTAACTCCGCTTGCGTTGGTAATTCACCAAAAATTAATAAGTAAGCAACTTCTAAAAAATCTGCTTTTTCAGCTAGCTCTTCAATAGAATAACCACGGTACCTTAAAATTCCTTTTTCACCATCTAAAAATGTAATTGCGCTCTCGCAAGAACCCGTATTTTTATATCCTGGATCTAAAGTTACAACACCATTGGTTGCAGTTCGTAAATTTTTAATGTCGATTCCCACTTCATTTTCTGTTCCTTTAATAAGAGGAAATTCGTGCTTCTCGCCATTAATTTCTAAAGTAGCTGTGTTTGCCATATATCTATTTAATTATTATAATGTTTATTTGAATTCTTTCGGGATTACGAAAATACGAAATATCTCCCTATTTTTAAAGTCAATTAACAAGGTTTTATCAATAAAGATATTGGTAAAACTGATGCAAAAAAATAGCGATTATTAGGAGACTAACAATCGCTATTTAAAATTTTATGTTTATCAAGTAGATTGGCGCCTACCTATTAACTTTAAAGGCTTTATCTTTTGGAAAGTAAGCCGTATCACCTAATTCTTCTTCAATACGTAATAATTGATTGTATTTTGCCATACGATCACTACGTGATGCCGAACCTGTTTTTATTTGTCCACAATTTAAAGCTACCGCTAAATCTGCAATGGTATAATCTTCAGTTTCACCTGAACGATGAGACATAACAGATGTATAGCCTGCGTTATGTGCCATATTTACAGCTGCAATGGTTTCCGTTAACGTTCCAATTTGGTTGACTTTAATTAAAATGGAATTTGCTGTATTGCTATCAATTCCTTTAGATAACCGCTCCACATTAGTTACAAATAAATCATCACCAACTAATTGTACTTTATCACCAATTAATTCAGTTAAATATTTCCAACCGTCCCAATCATTTTCATCCATACCATCTTCTACAGAGATAATAGGATATTTACTACATAGTTCTGCGATATAATCGGCTTGTTCTTTGCTGGTTCTTATTTGTCCTTTAGCGCCTTCAAATTTTGTGTAATCGTAATTTCCGTTCACATAAAACTCGGCAGCAGCACAATCTAAAGCAATCATAACATCATCGCCTAGTTTATAACCTGCATTGTCAACAGCTTTTTTAATCGTATCCAAAGCATCTTCGGTTCCGCCTTCCAAATTTGGAGCAAAACCACCTTCATCACCAACTGCTGTACTTAATCCACGATCATGTAACACTTTTTTAAGATGATGAAAAATTTCGGTTCCCATTTGCATAGCATGACTGAAATTTTTTGCTTTTACTGGCATTACCATGAATTCTTGGAATGCAATAGGTGCATCACTATGGGAACCTCCATTAATGATATTCATCATTGGTACTGGAAGTGTATTGGCTGATACGCCACCTACATAGCGATATAATGGTAAACCTAACTCATTTGCAGCGGCTTTTGCTGCAGCAAGAGAAACACCCAAAATGGCATTGGCTCCTAATTTTGATTTATTGGGCGTGCCATCTAATTCCATCATGACTTGGTCAATTGTATTTTGTTCAAATACAGATGTACCTAGTAGCTCCTGCGCAATAATGGTATTCACATTTTTAATAGCTTTAGTCACACCTTTACCCATGTAAGCCGTTCCACCATCGCGTAATTCTACAGCTTCATGCTCGCCAGTGGAAGCACCAGAAGGGACCGCTGCACGTCCTAAAAAACCGTTTTCTGTAGTAACATCTACTTCTATGGTTGGATTACCACGTGAATCTAAAATTTGTCTGGCGTGAATATCTATTATTATGCTCATAAGATTAATTTTAAGTTTAATATTTAGCGATTTACATTTACGATCTTCTTTGGTAAAATGAAACTGCTATTTTTATACTATTATTTTGTAACACATAAACCTCAAAGAATTAGATAGTTCCTTGAGGTTTTAGGATTATGCGTTTTTAATGTTTTCAATAAATTGATCGAAAAGATATGAGGCATCATGTGGTCCAGGACTTGCTTCTGGGTGATATTGAACTGAAAAACAATTTTTCGTTTTCATTTTAATACCTGCAACCGTATTATCATTTAAATGTACATGCGTAATTTCAATATCTGGATGCTGCTCTGTTTCTTCTCTATTAATTGCAAAACCATGATTTTGCGATGTAATTTCACCTTTAGTCGTAATCAAGTTTTTAACTGGATGATTTATTCCGCGGTGACCATTATGCATTTTATAGGTTGAAATACCATTAGCTAATGCAATAACTTGATGCCCTAAACAAATACCAAATAAGGGTAAATTGCGCTTTATAATTTCTTTAGCTAAAGTTTGTGCATCCATAAGTGGTTCAGGATCTCCAGGACCATTGGATAGGAAATAGCCGTGTGGTTTAAAAGCTTCTAAATCTTCAAATTTAGCATTAAAAGGAAATACTTTTATATAAGCATCTCGTTCCGCTAGATTTTTTAAGATATTCTTTTTTATCCCAATGTCTAATGCTGCTATTTTATACGTTGCATTCTCATCACCATAAAAATACGGTTCTTTGGTAGATACTTTTGACGCTAACTCAAGGCCATCCATATTTGGAACATCTGCCAATTGTTTTTTTAAAGCCTCAATATTTTCAACATCTGTAGAAATAAGAGCATTCATAGCACCATTATCTCTTATATAGCTAACAAGTGCACGTGTGTCCACATCTGAAATAGCTAATACATTATGTTTTTCGAAAAATTGCTCTAAACTGCCTTCTGCTGAAGGTCTTGAATAATTGTAGCTGAAATTCTTACAAATAAGACCCGATATTTTAACGGATTCAGATTCCATTTCATCTGCATGGGTTCCATAGTTACCAATATGTGCATTGGTTGCAACCATTAACTGGCCAAAATAGGATGGATCCGTAAAAATTTCTTGATAACCGGTTGTTCCTGTATTGAAACACACTTCGCCAAAAGCAGTTCCTTTTTTACCGATAGATTTTCCGTGAAAGATTGTTCCGTCTGCTAATAGAACTATAGCTTTTTCTCTTTTATTATATTTCATTTCTAAAAAAAGGTTTTGCAAAATTGCATAAAAAAAAGGATAAACTAAAATGTTTAACCTTTTTTAAGTTTCAAAAATTTAAAAAATTTTAAAGTGTTTTATTATAGCGCAACATTTGCAAGAAATCCTGTTCGTCTTTTATTGACAACTCATTTTCCTCAACATACTTTTTCAGTTGCTTTCCATGGTCTTTAAAAAGCATTTTAAATGTTTTATTATTAAGCTTAATCTCTTCTAATTTATCATTCTGAAGCAAATAAAAATCATTATAAACAAAGTACTTATCATTACTTATGCGTTCTTTAGTCATTTTGCTAAAGTTTCCTTTTATAATTTTTGCCTTGATCCTTTTTAAAATGGTATACTCATTACTCTCATCTAAAACAAAAAAATATTTCATTTCATTATCTTCATCTTTAAGCTTTAAAACTTTTTTGTTATTGATTAGCGCAAAAACAATATCATTATCATTAAATTCATAAAACTTCCCCACATCTAGTTTTATAACTAATTTATCACTCATGCCATTGTAGTTACCATTATCAAACTTATAATATTTATCATCAACAGTATGGATAACAAGTGTATTGGCTTCGCCTTCAAAACCAAGGGGAGAACCTTCTACATAGTTAGGCGAGTTCGGGTCATTATTATGTGGATTTAAAGCATCTAGAATTTGTGAATTAGAACCAAAGTAATCTTGCGGTGGTGATAGTTGATTTGGCATAAGATCAGGTGTTGGAGCTATAGCGTACGTTGTTTCTGATCGTATTGGAGCAATTTGTGCATATCCATAGGCACTAAAAATTAATAAAAATAGAAAAAATCGTGTTTTCATAGTATAGGATTTTTGTTCTTAAATAATAATAATAATATACTCTTATAAATTTTCAACTCCAAATAAATGGATATAAATTAAATTGAGCGATACCTTAGTTTGGGGTGAATTTTCAATGGCGCCAACGAAACTGAAAACAAAGGGAAAGCGCTTCCAAAATAATTATATTAAAAAAAGGGATAACTAGTATCGTTATCCCTTTTTAAAATTACCATAAATTCTAAAACGCTTTAAAGCGTCTTATTATAGCGTCTTATTATAGCGTAACATTTGTAAAAAATCTTGTTCGTTTTTTATAGACAGTTCATTTTCCTCAACGTACTTTTTCAGCTGCTTTTCATGGTCTTTAAACAACATTTTAAATGTTTTGTTATTAAGTTTAATCTCCTCTAGTTTATCATTCTGAAGTAAATAAAAATCATGATATACAAAGTATTTATCTTTACTAATGCGTTCTTTTGTCATTTTACTAAAGTTACCCTTTATAATTTTAGCTTTGATTCTTTTTAAAATTGTAAACTCTGAGTTCTGGTCTAAAACAAAAAAATATTTCATTTTTTCATCTTCATCTTTAAGTTTTATAGCTTTAGTATTATTTATTAAAGCAAAAACGATATCCTTATCATTAAATTCATAAAACTTCCCCACATCTAGTTTTATAACTAATTTATCACTCATACTATTATAGTTACCGTTATCAAACTTATAATATTTATCATCAACCGTATGAATAATAAGCGTATTCGCTTCGCCTTCAAATCCAAGCGGTGAACCTTCAACGTAGTTAGGGGAGTTTGGATTGTTATTCACTTGACTTAAGGCATCATTTACATATACATTAGTTCCCAAGTACTCTTGTGCTGGAGATAGCTGATTTGGCATTAACTGCGGAGTTGATCCAATAGCGTAACTTCCTTCTGAAATTTGAGAAAACCCCAAACTAGAAGCGCATAATAAAAGTAATATGATTCGATTTTTCATTTTTAAAGGATGTGTTTAATTACTTTATTAAGATAACACAATAAATTAATAATTACAAACAACCTGCAAACGAACTCATTAAACCAGATAATTGATTAAAACAGTTCTAAAAAACTGGACATAAAAAAAGGGATAAACCTTAATTGGTTATCCCTTTTTTGTTTTAATAAACGTTTATTAAAGCGTTGTATAATAATTAAATATTTTAACGAAATCTGATTCCTCTTTAATATTTAAGTCACTTTCTTTTATATACTTTTTCATCTGTGATTCCTTATCCGAAAACAATTCAGAGATAAGTTTTTTCTTCAGTTTAAGTTCTTCTAATTCCTCACCATTCTTGATGTATAAATCTTCAACCATGTAATATCTATCGTTTGATGTACGTGCTTGCGTCATTTTGTTAACTCCACCTGGCTTAATTTTAGCGACTCTCTTTTTTAGAATATAAATACTATCGTGGGAAGCTAACACCTCATAATAACGAGCTCTTTCTTTCTCGCCACTAAAGCGTTTCATTTTCTTGTTATTTAAAAGTGCAAAATCAATAGTCAATGTATTCATAACATAAATAGAATCTTTATTTAATACAGAAACAAACTGATCACTTTGTGCATTATAATTTCCGTTAGGAATATTAAATTTAGTACCATCTTTAGCAACTAATATCAATTTATTATCACCTTCTTCAAAGGCCAAAGGTGTACCATCTACAGAATATCTGCTTTTATTTGGCAACCAACTACCTCTTGAATTTAAGGCATCCATGGATTGACCTAAAGAATTACTTTGGGTTCCTTGTAAATTTGATAAACCGCCATTTGATCCTTGAGCGAATGAAGTTAATGTTGAAAGGGCTATAACTGCTAGTAAAAAAAAGTTTTTCATAAATATTTTTTTAATTAATGGAAACAAAAATAGGATAAATTTTTACAATTTATCCTATTAGAGCACTGCGTTAACATAAATTAACGTTTATTCTTCTTCTTCGTTTGAAGCTTTAGTTTCTGCAGCAGGAGCAGCAGCTGGTTTAGCACCACCTCTTCTACTTCTACGCGTTGTTTTCTTAGTTGCTTTATCAGCATTATAGATTTCGTTGTAATCAACTAATTCTATCATGGCCATATCAGCGTTATCACCTAAACGATTACCTAACTTGATAATACGCGTGTAACCACCTGGACGATCACCAACTTTTGGCGCTACATCTCTAAATAATTCAGCAACTGCCTCTTTTTGTCTCATTCTAGCCATTACTATACGTCTGTTGTGAGTTGTATCCTCTTTAGACTTTGTAATCATTGGCTCAACAAATTGCTTTAACGCTTTTGCTTTAGCAACAGTTGTGTTAATACGCTTGTGCTCGATTAATGAACATGCCATATTAGCTAACATTGACTTTCTGTGAGCAGTTTTTCTACTTAAGTGATTTATTTTTTTTCCGTGTCTCATGACATTTGTTTTATCATCTTGCTACTAAACTCGACATCGAGGAGCAAAATATGATTAATTAATCTTTATCTAATTTGTATTTTGATAAATCCATTCCAAAATTAAGACCTTTAACATTTACAAGCTCTTCTAGCTCTGTTAAAGATTTTTTACCGAAGTTACGGAACTTCATTAAATCGTTTTTGTTGAATGATACCAAGTCGCCTAAAGTATCAACTTCAGCAGCTTTTAAACAGTTTAATGCACGTACAGACAAGTCCATATCAACCAATTTGGTTTTCAATAATTGTCTCATGTGAAGTGATTCTTCATCATACGTTTCAGTTTGTGCAATTTCATCAGCTTCTAATGTAATACGCTCATCAGAGAATAACATGAAGTGGTGAATAAGTGTTTTAGCAGCTTCAGTTAACGCATCTTGTGGGCTAATTGAACCATCAGTAATGATTTCGAAAACTAATTTTTCGTAATCTGTTTTTTGTTCTACACGGAAATTTTCAATGCTATACTTAACATTCTTAATTGGTGTGTAAATAGAGTCAGTAAAAATAGTACCAATTGGTGCAGAAGCTTTCTTATTTTCTTCAGCAGGCACATATCCTCTACCTTTTTCTATGGTGATTTCCATATTAATATTTACTTTAGGATCTAAATTACAGATTACTAATTCTGAATTTAATACTTGGAATCCTGAAATAAATTTTTGAAAATCGCCAGCTGTGATTTGCTCTTGACCAGAAATAGAAATAGAAACAGATTCGTTATCTACATCTTCAATTTGTCTCTTAAAACGTACTTGTTTTAAGTTTAAAATGATTTCTGTTACGTCTTCAACTACACCTGCAATTGTTGAGAATTCATGGTCTACGCCTTCAATTCTAACGGATGTAATTGCAAATCCTTCTAAAGAAGACAATAAAACTCTTCTTAAAGCATTTCCTACTGTTAAACCATAACCAGGTTCTAAAGGTCTGAATTCGAATTTACCTTCGAAATCAGTAGAATCAATCATGATTACTTTATCGGGTTTCTGGAAATTAAATACTGCCATATTTTTCTTCGTTTTAATTGTTATTTAGTTGCGCGATTTAAACGTATGAAGAAGACCTATAAATCCTTTGGCTAAATAGCAATATATTATATTATTATTTAGAATAAAGTTCTACGATGAATTGCTCGTTGATGTTTTCTGGAATTTGAAGTCTAGCAGGAACAGATACATACGTACCTTCTGATGTAGAGTTATTCCAAGTAATCCATTCATAAACGTTACTTGAGTTAGCTAAAGAGTTCGTAATAGCTTCAAGTGATTTTGATTTTTCTCTAACGGCAACAACATCTCCAGCTTTAAGTTGGTAAGATGGAATGTTTACTAAGCTACCATTTACAGTAATATGTCTGTGAGATACTAATTGTCTAGCACCGCTTCTAGAAGGAGAAATTCCCATTCTGAAAACAACGTTATCTAAACGTGATTCACATAATTGTAACAATACTGTACCTGTAATTCCAGGAGCAGCCGTTGCTTTTTTAAACATATTTCTGAATTGTTTTTCTAAAATACCGTAAGTATATTTAGCTTTTTGCTTCTCCATTAATTGGATTGCATATTCAGATTTCTTTCCACGACGCTTGTTTGCACCATGTTGACCTGGAGGATAGTTTCTTTTTTCAAAAGATTTATCTTCTCCGAAAATAGCTTCGCCAAATTTACGTGCTATTTTAGTTTTAGGACCAGTATATCTTGCCATTTTAAAAATTTGTTATGAGAGTGGCTATGAATTAAGGTCTTAATCTTATCCTTCGATAACCGTTACTCTCTCGTTGATACTTGTTTATAATTTATTTTTTTAGTTTGCAAATTTACATATAAATATTGACATCAACTATAAAAATATAGTTGATGTCAAATTTAAGATATATATAAATTATACACGTCTTCTTTTAGGAGGACGACATCCATTATGTGGTAATGGCGTAACATCAATAATTTCTGTTACTTCAATACCTGCATTGTGGATAGATCGGATAGCAGATTCTCTACCATTACCTGGACCTTTAACATACACTTTTACTTTCTTTAAGCCAGCTTCTGTTGCTACAGCTGCAGCATCTTCAGCAGCTAATTGAGCAGCATAAGGTGTGTTTTTTTTAGATCCACGGAATCCCATTTTACCAGCTGATGACCATGAAATTACATCGCCTTTTTTGTTGGTAAGAGAAACAATGATATTGTTAAATGAAGCAGTTATGTGAGCTTCACCAACAGCGTCTACTATTACTTTACGTTTTTTTGTACTTGACTTTGCCATATGATTATAGTTTCTAGTTGTTAGTTTTTAGTTGTTAGAATCCTAAACATTGCTATTTCAAACAGATTCATCTAACGGCTAAACTCTAATGACTAATGTCTATTTATTATTTAGTTGCCATTTTTTTGTTAGCAACAGTTTTTCTTCTACCTTTTCTAGTTCTAGAGTTGTTCTTAGTACGTTGACCACGTAATGGAAGTCCAGATCTATGACGAATACCTCTGTAACATCCAATATCCATTAATCGCTTAATGTTTAATTGTGTTTCAGAACGTAATTCACCTTCAATTGTGAACGATCCAACAGACTCACGAATGTTTCCAATTTCGTCATCCGTCCAATCTTGAACTTTAGTACTTTCTTCAACTTTAGCTTGTGCTAAAATTTCTTTTGCTCTACTTCTACCTATTCCATAGATATACGTAAGCGAGATAACACCTCTTTTGTTTTTTGGTATGTCTACACCTGCAATTCTTGCCATAATTATCCTTGTCTTTGTTTGAATCTAGGATTCTTTTTGTTAATCACGTAAAGTCTACCCTTTCTGCGGACGATTTTACAGTCTGCACTTCTCTTTTTAACTGATGCTCTTACTTTCATCTGTTCCTTTTTATTAGTATCTATAAGTTATTCGAGCCTTCGTTAAATCGTAAGGACTCATTTCTAATTTCACTTTATCCCCTGGTAACAACTTAATGTAATGCATACGCATTTTACCAGAAATATGTGCTGTCACAATGTGACCGTTTTCTAATTCAACACGAAACATAGCATTTGATAATGCTTCTATAATTGTTCCGTCTTGTTCTATTGCTGCTTGTTTTGCCATGGTATAATTATTGAGCTACTGCTTTTCTATTTTTACCTGTTTTCATCAAGCCATCATAATGTCTGTTTAACAAGTATGAATTTACTTGTTGCATTGTATCAATAGCAACACCCACCATAATTAAAAGTGAGGTTCCACCGAAAAACAATGCCCATCCAGATTGTACACTCATAAGTTTAACGATAATCGCCGGGAACACAGCAATAAGTGCTAAAAAGATAGAACCTGGTAAGGTTATTTGCGACATAACTTTATCTAAATATTCAGATGTTTCTGTTCCTGGACGAATGCCTGGAATAAAACCACCACTACGCTTTAAGTCATCTGCCATTTTATTGGTAGGTACTGTAATAGCTGTATAGAAATATGTAAATACTATAATTAATAATGCAAATACTAAATTATACCAGAAACCAAATATGTCAGCAAAATTAGTAGCCATCCATTGTCCAGTTGCCGTATCTTTCAAGAATGATGATCCACCAATTAAACTTGGAACGAACATAATTGCTTGAGCAAATATAATTGGCATAACTCCTGAAGCATTTAGCTTTAAAGGAATATACTGTCTAGATCCAAATACGTTTTTCTCATAACCACCAGAGGCAGTTCTTCTTGCGTATTGTACGGCAATTTTTCTAACTCCCATGACCAGCATGATTGAAGCTAAAATAATTAACAACCAGATTACCAATTCAAAAAGAATCAGCATAACACTGTTTGATTCTAATCTTGAAGATGCGTTTAACAAAAAGTTCTTAGGTAATGTAGCAATAATACCCACCATAATTAATAATGAAATACCATTACCAATTCCTTTATCCGTAATTTTTTCACCTAACCACATCGCGAAGATACAACCAGTTACTAAAATGATAACAGATGAGAAATAAAATAACCCGCCTTGACCTAATAAGAATGCCGATGGTGGAATTCCTAAAGCTGGTAAGCTTGCTAAATATCCTGGAGCTTGAACTAAACAAATAGCAATGGTTAACCATCGTGTTATTTGATTAATTTTCTTTTGTCCACTAGCACCTTCTTTTTGTAATTTTTGCAAATACGGAATAGCAATTCCCATTAACTGAACTACAATAGAAGCCGAGATATAAGGCATAATACCCAACGCAAATACAGAAGCATTTGCAAACGCACCTCCTGTAAAAGCATTTAATAAACCTAATAAACCGTCTTCAGTACTACCTTGTAAACCTTCTAATTGCGCCGCATCAATACCAGGTAATACAACCTGTGCACCAAAACGATAAACTAATAAAAGACCTAATGTAACAACAATTCTGTTTCTTAATTCTTCTATTTTCCAAACATTTTTTAATGTCTCAATAAATTTCATGCGCTTAAATTAGATTATAAAGTTACTACTTCACCTCCTGCAGCTTCTATAGCAGCTTTTGCTGAAGCGGTAAACTTATGTGCAGATATTTTTAATTTTGCTTTTAATTCTCCACGTCCCATAATCTTAACAAGATCATTCTTGTTAATTAGACCAAGAGTCATTAGAGTTTCAAAATCTACTGTATCTTTAATTTTCTTATCGTCAACCAATTGTTGAAGCGTATCTAGGTTTACACCTTGATGCTCTATACGATTGATATTCGTAAAGCCAAACTTAGGAACACGTCTTTGAAGTGGCATTTGACCACCTTCAAAACCTATTTTCTTAGAATAACCAGAACGAGATTTTGCTCCTTTGTGACCACGAGTTGCCGTACCACCTTTTCCAGAACCTTGTCCTCTACCTATTCTTTTACCTTGACTTTTAACTGAACCTTCTGCAGGTTTTAAATTACTTAAATCCATTTTTCAGTATTTTATTTTGTTTCTTCAACAGAAACTAAATGTGAAACTTTAGCTACCATACCAAGGATATTTGGTGAGGCTTCGTGCTCTACAACTTGACCAATTTTTTTAAGACCAAGAGCTTCTAAAGTTCTTTTTTGTCTTAATGTACGATTGATTGCGCTTTTAACTTTTGTTACTTTTATCTTTGCCATCGTTCTTATCCTTTAAATACTTTATCAAGAGAAATACCTCTATCACGAGCAATTGTTTTAGCGTCTCTTAATTGCAATAATGCATCAAAAGTTGCTTTTACAACGTTATGTGGGTTAGATGAACCTTGAGATTTTGATAATACATCATGAACTCCTACTGCTTCCAAAACTGTTCTCACAGCTCCACCAGCAATAACCCCTGTACCAGGAGCTGCAGGAATAATGTTTACTCTTGCTCCACCATATTTACCTTTTTGTTCGTGTGGTAACGTTCCTTTTACAATAGGAATACGTACTAAATTTTTCTTAGCATCTTCAATTGCTTTGGCAATTGCACTAGCCACATCTTTAGATTTACCTAAACCTTGACCAACTACACCTGCTTCATTTCCTACAACAACAATTGCTGAAAATCCGAATGCTCTACCACCTTTAGTTACTTTTGTAACTCTCTGTACTCCAATTAAACGATCTTTAAGATCTAATCCACTTGGTTTTACTAGCTCTGCGCTTTTGTATTTTTGATACATAATTTCTTAAAATTTAAGTCCTGCTTCTCTAGCACCATCTGCTAATGATTTTACTCTTCCGTGATATAAATATCCACCTCTATCAAAAGAAATAGTATCTACACCTGCTTTAAGGGCTTTTTCAGCCACAGATTTCCCTACTAATGTAGCAACCTCTGCTTTTGTACCTTTTGCAGAACTAATGTCCTTATCTCTTGAAGATGCTGCACTGATAGTTTTACCAGTAACGTCATCTACAACTTGTGCATAAATTTCTTTATTGCTTCTGAAAACAGATAATCTTGGTCTAGCTTCTGTACCAGAAACTACCTTACGAACTCTGCTTTTTATTCTTAATCGTCTTTCGTTCTTTGTTAATGCCATAACTTCCTTATTAAGCTGATTTACCTGCTTTTCTTCTTAATTCTTCGCCAACAAACTTCACACCTTTTCCTTTATAAGGTTCTGGTGGTCTAAAGCCGCGGATTTTGGCAGCTACTTGACCTACAAGTTGTTTATCATGAGAGGTTAATTTAATGATTGGGTTTTTCCCTTTATCTGAAATAGTTTCAACATTTACTTCTGGAGCAATGTCTAATACTATATTATGAGAAAAACCTAAAGCTAATTCAAGTTTTTGTCCTTGATTACTCGCTCTATATCCAACACCAACTAACTCTAAATTTTTTGTCCATCCATTAGATACACCTTCAACCATATTACTGATTAGTGCTCTATAAAGACCATGTTTTGCTTTTTCGTCTTTCTTATCAGAAGAACGCTCAACTATAACATTTCCTTCTTCAACTTTAATTGTTACATCAGAAAATTCTTGTGATAATTCACCTAATTTTCCTTTTACTGTAACCACGTTATTGTTGATTTCAACTGTAACTCCTGCTGGAACTACTACTGGGCTATTACCTATTCTTGACATGTTCTATAGTCTTTTTTAATTAGTAAACGTAACAAAGTACTTCACCTCCTACATTATCTCTTTGTGCCTGTTTGCCTGTCATTACACCATGTGATGTAGAAACGATAGCAATACCAAGACCATTAAGAATTCTAGGAAGTTCTTTTGAACTTGCGTACTTACGTAAACCTGGTTTACTTATTCTTTGAATCTTCTTAATTACAGGCTCTTTAGTTTCTTTGTTGTACTTAAGGGCTATTTTAATAGTTCCTTGTACAGCTGAATCTTCAAACTTGTAACTTAAAATATATCCTTGATCGAATAATATTTTAGTGATTTCTTTCTTCAAATTAGAAGCAGGTATCTCTACCACTCTGTGATTTGCACTCACAGCATTTCTAATTCGGGTTAAATAATCCGCGATTGGATCTGTAGTCATAATTATAAATTTGCGGTAACGGTTTTCAATCTTATTTTTAAGGATTAAACCTGAAACCAATTAATATTTTTTACCAACTTGCTTTTCTAACACCAGGTATTAAACCTTGGTTAGCCATTTCTCTAAACATTACACGAGATAAACCAAATGTTCTCATATAACCTTTAGGTCTTCCAGTTAATTTACAACGGTTGTGTAAACGTACAGGTGAAGCATTTTTAGGTAACCTTTGTAATGCTTCATAATCGCCAGCTTCTTTTAAAGCTTTACGTTTTTCAGCATATTTAGCTACTGTTTTTTCTCTTTTTACCTCACGGGCTTTCATTGATTCTTTAGCCATATCTTAATTTTTTTGAAAAGGTAATCCTAATTCGGTTAATAGTGATTTTGCTTCTTTATCAGTATCCGCATTGGTTACAAAAGTAATATCCATACCTGAAATTTTGTTCACTTTATCAATGTCAATTTCTGGAAAGATAATTTGTTCTGTAATTCCTAAATTGTAGTTTCCTCTACCGTCAAATCCGGTTGCTCTAACACCATTAAAATCTCTTACTCGTGGTAAAGCTGAAGTTACTAAACGATCTAAAAATTCGTACATTTTTTCACCACGTAAAGTTACTTTAGCGCCAATTGGCATACCCTTACGTAATTTAAATGATGCAACATCCTTTTTAGAGATAGTTGCTATTGCACGTTGTCCTGTTATAGTCGTTAATTCTTCCACTGCGTGGTCTATTAACTTTTTGTCTGCAACTGCTGCACCTACACCTTTAGATAAAACTATCTTTTGTAGTTTAGGCACTTGCATAACATTATCATAACCAAATTCATCCTTAAGAGCAGCAATTATTTTGCTGTTGTACTCTTCTTTAAGTCTCGGTGTATATCCCATAACTATATTACTTCATTTGATTTTTTAGAAAATCTCACTTTTTTGTCGCCTTCCATTCTGTATCCAACACGTGTCTCTTCACCTTTAGCGGTTAATAAAGACAAGTTAGAAATATGAATAGCTGCTTCTTTTTCAACGATTCCTCCTTGAGGGCTTTGTGCACTTGGTTTCATATGTTTTTTCACCATGTTCACACCCTCAACAATCGCCTTGTTCTTATCTATTAATACCTTTAGTACTTTACCTTCAGATCCTTTATGATCTCCAGCATTAACTTTTACGGTATCTCCTGATTTAATTTTAAGCTTTGTCATTTTATTTTTCATTAAAGCACTTCAGGTGCCAATGATACAATTTTCATGAATTGTTTATCACGAAGTTCTCTAGCAACAGGACCAAATACACGTGTTCCTCTCATTTCACCCGTTGGGTTTAATAAAACACATGCGTTATCATCAAATCTAATATAAGATCCGTCTGGTCTTCTTACTTCTTTCTTAGTACGTACGACAACTGCTGTAGAAACAGCACCTTTTTTAATGCTTCCATTAGGTGTTGCATCTTTAACGGAAACAACTATTTTGTCTCCTACAGAAGCGTATCTTCTTTTAGTACCACCTAGTACACGAATGGTTAAAACCTCTTTCGCTCCGGTGTTATCAGCTACTTTTAATCTTGATTCAGTCTGTAACATAATTACTTCGCTCTTTCAATTATTTCAACTAATCTCCAACATTTAGATTTACTCATAGGTCGTGTTTCCATGATCTTTACAGTATCTCCAATGTTACAATCGTTCGTTTCATCGTGTGCAACATATTTCTTTGTTTTCAACACGAATTTTCCATACATAGGATGTTTTACTTTCTTAACTTCAGCTACCACAATAGATTTCTGCATCTTATTACTAGTAACAATTCCTACACGTTCTTTTCTTAAATTTCTTGTTTCCATCTTTCTGCAGAATTATTGTAATTCTCTTTTTGTTAATTCTGTTGCAATTCTTGCTACGGTTCTTCTTGCAGAACGCAACTGAATTGGATTTTCTAGAGGCGAAATTGCATGAGCCATTTTCATTTCTGAATAACTCTTCGTTGTCTCACCAAGTTTCTCTTGTAACTCGGCTACAGATAATTCTTTAATTTCTGATTGTTTCATAGTATCAAATAAATTATGCTTCGTAATCTCTAGCAATTATAAATTTAGTTTTAACTGGCAATTTCTGTGCTGCCAATCGTAATGCTTCCTTTGCAACATCTAGTGGTACACCACCTACTTCGAAAAGTACGCGACCTGGCTTAACTACTGCTACCCAATATTCCACGGCACCTTTACCTTTACCCATACGTACTTCAAGAGGTTTCTTTGTAATAGGCTTGTCTGGAAAAATTTTAATCCAGATAGATCCTTCTCTCTTCATGAAACGTGTAGCGGCAATACGTGCTGCTTCAATTTGACGTGCTGTAACAAAGCTAGTGTCCATTGATTTTATACCAAAGGTTCCGCTAGATAGTAAATGCCCTCTTCCGGCATTACCTTTCATACGTCCTTTTTGTTGCTTACGAAATTTTGTTCTTTTAGGCTGTAACATTCTTTCTTTTCTTTAAACGATTACTTTCTACGACGAGGTTTTGAATCTCTGTTTCCACCACGTCCACCTTTTCCTTGCTTTTTAGATAATCCAACAAGCGGAGAAAGTTCTCTTTTACCATATACTTCACCTTTCATGATCCATACTTTAACACCTAATCTACCATAAGTAGTATGTGCTTCAACTAAAGCATAGTCAATATCGGCTCTAAAGGTTGATAAAGGAATACGTCCTTCTTTGTAATGTTCGCTACGTGCCATTTCAGCTCCGTTTAAACGACCACTAATTTGAATTTTGATTCCTTCAGCATTCATTCTCATAGTTGCAGCAATGGCCATCTTAATCGCACGTCTGTAAGAGATACGATTTTCAATTTGACGAGCCACACTAGATGCAACTAAAAACGCATCAAGTTCCGGTCTTTTAATTTCAAATATATTTATTTGAACTTCTTTACCAGTAATCTTTTTAAGCTCTTCTTTCAACTTGTCTACCTCTTGACCGCCTTTACCAATAATGATACCTGGACGAGCCGTTGTGATAGTAACGGTTACAAGTTTAAGCGTACGCTCAATAATTACTCGTGAAACACTAGCTTTAGATAGACGTGCATGAACGTACTTTCTGATCTTATCGTCTTCGGCAAGTTTATCACCATAATCGTTTCCTCCGTACCAGTTAGATTCCCATCCTCTGATAATTCCTAAGCGATTTCCGATTGGATTTGTTTTTTGTCCCATATCTATTTAAGCTTGTGTGTTATTGTTGGCTCCAACTACGATTGTTACGTGGTTTGAACGTTTTCTAATTCTGTGTGCACGACCTTGTGGTGCTGGACGCAATCTCTTTAACATTGAACCACCATCTACACGGATCTCCTTAATAAATAATTCAGCATCTTCAATACTTGCATCTTCGTTCTTCGCTTGCCAGTTTGCAATTGCAGACAATAACAAAGTCTCTAAACGACCTGATGCTTCTTTTGAGCTAAATTTTAAAATATTAAGCGCTTTCTCTACGCGTTCACCTCTTACTAAATCGGCTACTAAACGCATTTTTCTCGGTGATGTAGGACAGTTATTAAGTTTTGCAAAAGCGATTTCCTTTTTTGCTTCCTTAATAGCGTCTGCCATTTGTTTTTTACGACTTCCCATAGCTTACTACTTTTTACCTTTATTTTTAGCACCTG
>Ga0209345_10000445_pt1 | contig 53593 bp, 47 predicted proteins | sample Cruoilmetagenom7_FD_187294 | JGI IMG/M metagenome (GOLD analysis project Ga0209345, IMG submission 187294) | Oil polluted marine microbial communities from Coal Oil Point, Santa Barbara, California, USA - Sample 7 (SPAdes) (version 2) | ecosystem: Environmental > Aquatic > Marine > Oil seeps ... | reverse complement strand
TACTAGAATAACTATTCAGCCTTCGTGTTCCCTCGTTCCCAGGCTCTGCCTGGGAATGCATGCCTCAAAGCTCTGCCTTTTTTTAGACCAGCGGTTTTACTTTCACCAATCCTTTTAACCCGATATAGTCACGGCCGCTGGAATATCTCCAATGCTCAGGTTTGTCAATATATCCACGTTTAACAGGATTATAGATGCTCTTCCGCTAACACACCGATTATTAATCGGTGCGGTGGAAATGCATGAAAACCGTAAGTTCTAATCGAGGATGTAATTATACAGTTTTATTTTCAAAGTAATAGCGGAAGAGCATCCAAAACTGATATTTCCGATAATTTCTCCGGGGGCCAACCGATGATCGATCTTGATTAAATTTCAAAATCTATCAGTAATTTTGTCCCTTGGTACGGTGCAAATGGGTGCAACTTGTTTCGGGTCGAATCCCATACAAAGCGCTAATATCTGATTGTAATCGAAGACAGGTATATTATATATGTCGTTTTCTTTGTTCAGATCTTTTTGAATATTATCAATGAACATTAAGCATGTAATGCAGGAAACGACGATGAAATCAGCCCGAGTTTCTTCTTTTATAGCATCGAGCTTAGTCTTGGCAAAACCACGTGCTTCGGCAGCGGAAGCATGTGCGAAACCTCCAGCCCCGCCGCAGCACTGATATTCACGGCTGAAATTGTCAACCTCGGCGCCAAGCGCCTCGACCAGGTCTCGTAAAATGTGCGGTCGTGCCGGTGGGCTGTCAAAGCCGACCACCTCGCTGGGGAACAATGTGTGGCATGGATACTGCACCACGGCATGTAGCCCTTCTAGGCTCTTGCAGATGCTCTTCGATATTTTGTTAATGCCCACATCGTTATACAATACATCAGTTATATGCCTTACTTGTGACCTGCCCTCGACACTCCGACCCACCGGCTCCAGCAACTCGTTGACCCGTGCTTTCTTCTTTTCATCGTGCATGATGTGCTCCCGCCCCATCCTAAGCGAGCTGTAGCATGAACCGCACTCGACCAATAGATCGAGCCCCTTTTGCTCGGCAAGCGAGAGGTTCCAACCACTGACCGCCAAATGGGAATCCTCGTCGGTAGAGGGGAAAGTACCAAAGGCAGGGCAGCAGACATACCCTTCTAGATCTACGAGGTCAACGCCCAGCTTCGGCATCGTGAGCCTGATTGCCCTCTCCACATCCGGTCTGATGGCAGGGGTATTACAACCGAGAAAAAGTCCAAATTTCATTTTACTCCCCTTCAAACATGTAATCGTTTTCGTTGACAACCTTCGTCTTCATGAGCATATTTTGAAATTTCTCAAGCAACTCGGGATATTCGGTCAGCACTGGTAGCTTCTCAGGCAAGCCGAGAGATTTTCTCTGTTCAGTGTTCTTTTCCACAGCCTGGGTATAACCCCGGCTGTATATCTCAACGATCGATGGTGGGATACGCGTCTCGTCGTTCTGGCTCTGCCACTGGCGGATTGCCAGACAGAGTTCGAAGGGCTTTACATCCATCGGACACATCTCCTCGCACCGCGAACATGTGACGCACATCCAAGGTGTATCCTCTTCTAATAGTTCATCTTCTAGACCGAGGATAACTATGCGAGCAAGGTTTCTAATCAGTAGCGGCGGATTGGCATTGGATGCCGGACAGCCTGAGATACAAGTACTACAGTTGAAGCAGTAAAGAAGATCCTTGCTGTCAAAGACTTCCCGCCACATGTTCTTTTTTGTTTCTGCCAAATCAATCACGTGTATCCTCCTTGACTAGTGTACATCCATAAATGGCCATAAATGGCCATAAATGGCTATTTTTCCGCAATCTCTGCGCCTGCCTGTGCGTAGCACGCAGACAGGTCAGGCTCAGATTTTAATCCTCAAAATACTCTATGTATTTTTGCGGTTAAAATCTTCATCTTCCTTGACCTTGCAAAAACTATCTCATTTATGGACGGACACTAACTAGCCTACTGTTGCGGGAGGGCGGATGCCCCGAAGCTTTGCGTCGATGACCGCCATGGTCTGCTTTTCGTTCCAGCCCAGCACCTCGGCGGCGTTGTTCGGGCAGGCTACAGCGCATATACCACAGGCCTGGCAGGCTGCAACGTTAACAGTGATGCAATTTTCCGTCGAGTTGAACACCCGCGCGTCATATGGACAGACCTCGATGCAGACCTGACAACGAGCGCAAAGGGCATCGTGAACCTTGGAAACCACTCGAGCCGTCTGAATCTCACGCCTGGATAGGTATGCATAAGCCTTTTGCGCTGCGGCCTCTGCCTGTACTATTGCCTCGTTAAGCGGCTGAGGCGAGTGAGCCGTGCCCGCAAAAAAGATACCCAGCTTTTTGAACTCTACTGGTCGCCATTTTGAGTCTGCTTCGATAAAAAATCCGTCCTTATTGAGCGGTAGACCGAAGATTTGTGCGAGTTGCTCATTGGAGGCATTCGGTTCGATGCCGGTGGCCAGGACCAGCAGATCTGGCGCTACCTCGAATGGCATTCGCAGGACAGGATCAGTAAACCTGACCGTGGGCTTACCGTCTACTATCTCGACCTCCGGCTTCTGCCCCGGATCGTAGTTGACGAACACGATGCCTTCGCCCCGTGCTTTGGTGTAGTACTGCTCGAGGAACCCGTAAGTCATCATATCACGGTAGAGGATGTAAATTTGAGTCTCGGGGTTCTTTTCGCGTATCTTGAATGCGTTCTTAAGGGCTGCGACGCAGCAGATGCGGCTGCAGTATTCACGCGCGCCCTTCTCCCTGGAGCCAACGCACTGTATCATCACAACATTTTCGAGCGCACCGGCATCAATCTCACCAGCGGCGAGGCGCTTCTCAAGCTCGACCTGTCTCAATATATGTTCGCACTTACCATACCCGTACTCGCTTGTAGTTCCTTCTTGACCTCCGGTCGCCAGAATCACTGCACCATGCTGCAACGCTATGCTCTCATCTCTGTCACCATTTCGGATGTTGGTGCTGAAACAACCGAGGGCACCCTTGGTTCCGACGACCTCGCTGTTCAGATGGACGGTGATGTTCCCTTGCTCCTCAAGTCCCTGCTTAAGTTCTGCGGCCAGACCAGCCGGGTCCAGGCCGTCCACAGTGTAATGCAGCTCGCTTCCGGCATGGCCGCCGAGCTGCCCGGACTTCTCCATGAGGTGGACTTCAACACCGCGTTCAGCGAGGGAGAGCGCAGCGCGCATACCTACAACGCCGCCACCGACAACAAGGGCAGCCTGATGGATTGGAAGGTTATCAACATGAAGTGCTTCCGCAAATTTGAGCTTCTCGACATTCGCCAAGATCTCCTCGGTGGCCAGGCTAACCCAGTCAATAGAACCCGCTTCAGCCAGGCCCTGTCGTGCTATGCCCAAGAGATCAAAGACCTCGACCAGCGACGAGTTGAAGCCTGCGGCTCGCGCCAGGCGCCTGAACTTCTGCCGATATACGTACGGTAGGCAAACACCAAAAATCAAGCGGTTACATTTCGTTTGCCCCAGGATTTCTTCCAGCGCCTGCTGTCCCTCCTCGCGGCATAGAGAGTCCACTACATGTACCTCGCCCACGACATTGAGACCTTCGATTGTCGAACCCAGCGACTCCAGATCAAGCCCTTCGGGTACCTTCTCATCTTTACAACGACAGAGAAGGACTAAAACAAGCGGCCGCTCTCGATCGACCGGCCGCTCAGGCATAGGTTTTTCTTCCTCGTGAGGACTAACGTTTATGGAGGTCAACAGCTTGGATACTTCACCGGCTGCAGCGCTACCGCTGGCAATAGCTTCGCTGATGTCGGTCAGACCCATCAGGGAGCCACAGATGAACACGCCAGGTTTGGCAAGCTTAACCTTCTCAAAGTCCATGGTTGGAAGCAACCCCGAGGGTGAGAGCTCCAACCCCAGCAGCCCTGCAAGCTTCCGGTGGTCTTCAAAGGGTGCCTGCCCGGTTGACATCACCACCATATCGTAATTATCTTCACTGAACTCTCCGCTAGCCGGATCAAAGTACCGGATCAACAGCGTTCCGTCCGCCTCCCGGAGCACACCCTGGACACGACAGCGAACAAGGCGCACACCATACTCCTCTTCGACCTTCTCGCGGTACTGATAGAAGTCCTTGCCGAAGGTGCGCATATCCATATAAAAGATTGTGGTCTCCATATCGGGGCCACCCTTTTCATGGGCAAGCACTGCTTCCTTGAGAGCAAACATACAGCAGATAGACGAGCAGTAATCCCGACCCTGTCGACGGTTCCGCGAGCCCATGCACTGGATCCATGCAATGCGCCTGGCAGGCTTTCCGTCCGAGGGACGCCTAATCGCGCCGTCATAGGTGCCTGAGCCGCTCAAGATGCGCTCAAAGGCCAGCGAGCTGACCACGTCCTCTGATACGGTATAGGCCTTTGCGTCGTCTTGCGTTGCAAGATTATAAAGTGTGACACCGGCCGCTAAAATAATCGCGGTTACCTCCACGTGCTCAGTCTCGTCCTGGGCCTCCAGGTCTATAGCATCCACCGGACAGACCTTTACGCACTCACCGCACTTATCACAGGCCTGCATATCAACGAGTAACATATGGGGCACGTTATGCGGAACGGGCTGATAGATGGCCTTACGCCTGGTCAAGCCATGGTTGAACTCATCAGGCACCTCGATCGGACAGGCCTCGATGCACTTGCCCAATCCGTTGCAGACATCGGTGTCCACGTGCCGCGCTCGTTTGAGTAACTCTACTTTGTAAGCACCTGCGTCCCCTTGAACCGATTTTACCTCGGTGAAGGGCAGGATTTCGATATTGTCATGGAACAGGCTCTTGCGCATACAATGCTGCGAGGCATACTCGCGCCCTACAAGGGGGAGCATCCTGCACATTCCGCAGTGATCTGTGGGGAACTGGTGATCGAGCTTGGCCAAGATGCCACCAATCTGCGGCGAGGCATCGGTCAGCAAGACTTTATACCCGGTCTCGGCCAGCTCCAGGGCGGATTTTATTCCGGCTATACCCGCGCCTACAACCAGCACGGTGTCGAGCGTATTCTCTTCAATCATGGCTCCCTCCTACTTAACCTGTCCTGTCACATCAACGAGCTCGTCATCATAGAACACCGCTAAGGGCTGTGGCTCATCTAGAGACCTGCCCGGGTGATAGTCGAATCTGGCCTGAGTTCTGTTCGCAATGGACCTGAAGAGTTCGGCTAACGGTATATCGTTAGGACAGGCACTTGTGCACTGGCCGCATCCCACGCACAAGGTGCTCATGTGAGTCATGCGCGTCATGTGATATAATAGCGTCTCTGCGGGCATCTTCACAGCACCGCGATTGTCCCCCCAGGACATGTATTGATCGCCAGGATGACGGAATGTATCGGTAACAAAGACACACTCCTTGCAGTAGCACACAGGGCATGCAACACGACAGTTGTAGCAATTTATGCATCCTGCCAGATGCTCCTGAAGTTTTTCCAAGGTGTTCACCTGTTCATAGAGTTCCGTGAAAACCTTGTCCCGCTCGGAGATGCGCTCGCTCATAATTTGCTTCAAGGCTTCGTCCCTGCCAGAGTGGCCGTCACCCGCTTCGATTCCAAGCTTATCAAGGACATATTTTCCCTTCTCGCTCACCCACTCTACGTAGACTTCATCAGGGCCTGAGCCTATAACGCAGAGCTTTATATCCACGTTATCAGGTTCCGGGTACTCGCAGATCTTGCAGGCCGGCGCCACGTCGATCCCTTTGGAGATTTCGGTTCCCTTGCCACTTAGAACTGCTTCCAGGAAAGACTGGGTTGTAACTCCATCCTGCTCTAGCTTTAGATAGTCAGTATTTTCATACCTACCCAAGCAGTCTATCCCGATTAAGACTAGGTCTTCGACACTGGCCTGTTTTAGCTTAATCAGTTCCAGAAACGCCCTGACCTCACAGGACCTCATGACCACAGCCACCGGCCTGCCTGAGGGCACATTCGTCAGACTGGAAACGAGTTTGGCCGAGTTTACCGGCACGACCGGCGCAAATGGGTCCGCCGAGTCAAGTTTGGCGGGATCGGCGATGAGTGTCTGCATGATCCCCTTTACGGGTTGGTGTGAGGGCACGAGCACTGCATCCACAACACCCTTTTCGAGCATATCCTTGAAAAGGCCGGCCAGGGACTCGTTTAAAGCGCCTTTCTTACAGGAGAGTTTACTGAATTCTGCCATCTTTTTGCCTCCTCAACTACTAAACCTGATCTTTAGGCGATCATCTTGTTAACTTTAAGCGGATTGGGCCCAAGTTCTTTTAGCTTTTCGGTCATCTCCTTGGAGAGTTCCCGGAACATCACGCCGTCGCTTGCCGCCACCCAACGCAGCCAGAAGCGATCCTCTTCAATCCCGAACTGCTTCAGTATCTCTGTGACCAGTGCCACCCTTCGCCTGGCCTTGAGGTTGCCGTTAATATAATGGCAGTCCCCGGGCCAGCACCCGCCTATGAATACGCCGTCAGCACCATCAAGGAAGGCCTTCAACACGTAAATGGGATCGACCATGCCGCTGCACATCATGCGAATTATCTTGACGTTTTGTGGATAACTTAAGCGCGACGATCCGGCCAGGTCCGCTGCAGTGAAGGTACACCAGTTGCAAAGAAATGCTACTATTGTGGGTTCAAATTCGTCACTCATTTTCTATCTCCTTTAACTAGCAAGAATTCCTTCAATCTCTCCGAATATCTGCTTTTGGGTGAAATGTCTTATTCCGGCAGCTCCGCTTGGGCAATACCCAGCGCAGCTTCCACATCCCTTGCAGACTGCCTCGTTCACTACGCTTATACCCTTTAGATCGTCGAACTCTATGGCCCCGTAGGGACATAAATCAATGCAGACCTGGCAGCCTATACAGAGGTCCTTGTCTATATAGCTTATCATCGGTAAGACCACCACCTTGCCGAGGGTTGAAAGGGACTGGGCCTCGCTGGCCGCGGCTTTGGCCTGGGCAACAGAGTCTGGTATATCCTTGGGCCCCTGGCAGGCCCCGGCGAGGAACACACCCGAGGTCGGGGTGGACACCGGCTCGAGCTTAGGATGCTCCTCCATGAAGAAGCCGTCGGCGCTTAAAGAGAGACCTAACGTCCTGGCCACCTCCTGCGCATCAGACCTCGCTTCCATGGCTGTACATAGAACAACCATCTCGACAGGCACCCTTAACACCTTGCCGGTCAATGTGTCCTCGGCCCGGACAATAAGCAGACCCTCTTCACTGGAGTCCTCGGCCTTGTCGGTCACCTCCACGGCCTTGCCCCGGATCATCCTTACCCCCTCGTCCTGGATGCGCCTGTAGAACTCCTCGTATCCCTTTCCGAAACACCGCATATCTATGTAAAAGTTATAGACCTGGGTCTCGTGACCGCACTTGTCCTTGACCAGGTGAGCCATTTTTAGAGCATACATGCAGCAGGTTCGCGAACAATACTCGTGATAGTTCTTATCTCTGCTGCCTATGCAATGTAAAAAAGCGACGCTCTGGGGCGGGTTGGTGTGTCCCCACTTGTCATCGGGATCCTTTAAGAGAATCTTGCCGGACGTGGGCCCCGTGGCGTTGGAGAGCCTCTCAAACTCCAGGTTGGTGATCACGTTGGCAAACTTGGAATAACCATAGGATTCCATGGGCGTGGGGTCCATTACATCAAATCCTGTGGCCACGATTATCGAACCTACATCAAGGGTCACGATCTCGTCTTCCTGCTCGAAATCAATCGCCTTCGCCACGCAGGTGTCGGCACATACCCCGCACGCTCCTGTATTCAGGTGGACACAGGCTGTTGTGTCTATAACGGGCAGCTTGGGGACCGCCTGCGGAAAGGGGATGTAGATCGGCTTGCGCGGCATAAGGCCCTCGTTCCAATCGGAAGAGAGATAGTTGGGCTCCTTGTCGCTGAGCTTGCTGATGTCGATGCAGCCGGTGGGGCACACTGAGGCACAGGCGCCGCATTTGCGACATACCTCGGAGAACTCGTCGAAGGGGGTAGAGACGACACGGTTGGACCCGCGATTAAAAATACCTATCGCCGAAACGCCCATCCGCTCCTTGCACATGCGGATACACTGGCCGCAAAGGATGCAGTCATTGTCCTCCTTGCTGAATCTGGTGTCGGTGACGCCTTGCTCCAAGGCGAGTGTTTGGATGATCGGTACATTCGGGCTACGTGCAAGGAGCAGCTCCATAGTCAAGCGTCTTGACTTCTTCACCCGCTCCGAGTCAGTCTCGACGACCAACCCATCTGTCGCCTTGAGCGTGCAGGAGGTCGAAAGCCCCGGCCGGCCGCCGGCTTTGATTTCGACCACACATAGCCGGCACCCCCCGTACGGTTCAAGCCCCTGGTTGTGGCACAGGGTTGGGATATTGATCTTAATCTCCTTGGCCACGTTGAGAACAGTCATCCCAGCTTCGACATCGACCTGGCGGTTGTTTATTGTTATTGTCGGCATATTCGGCAGTTCCTTTCTCATCCTTGCAGTTGTTACCGCTGGCTACTTATTGATGTCGCAACGTAGGCAACGGTTAGCCTCTCGCACGGCCGCCTCCTCGGATAAACCGAGCTCGACTAGTTCGAACCCATCCGCCCGCTTGGAGGGTTCCACCGACGGCATCTCGGGCCGTTTCAGGGAGGCGCGCTCGTCTTCGCTGACCACAGTCGACTCCTCGACCTTCATTCTAGGAATTGGGATTGGGGCGGGGTCCCTCGGGTCCTCGCCCTCGAGATAGCGAATCATTGCCTTGGCGGCCTTCTTGCCGGCGGAGACCGCTTGAATCACCGTGGCCGGTCCGGTGACCGCATCTCCACCCGCGAAAACCCACTCAAGGTTGGTCTGCAGCGTCTCCTCGTCGGTTACGACTCGGCCCCTCACGTCGCACTCGATGCCACCGTTACTGGAGAGTGCGTCCGTTTGGGGTGTTTGTCCGATAGCCGTAATGATAATAGAGCAATCGAGCTTGAAATTTGATCCCTCAACTTCAACAGGGCGCCGCCGACCGCTCTCGTCCGGCTCCCCGAGCTCTGTCTCGATGCATTCGATACCGGTGACTTTCTTATCGCCCAGCACTCGAACCGGGGCTGCCAGGATACGGATATTGACCCCTTCCTCTTCAGCGGCCTCGATTTCGTAAGAGTCTGCGGGCATCTCGTCACGGGTGCGGCGGTACACGATCGTCACTTCCTGAGGACCGAAGCGTAACGCTACCCGTGCACAGTCGACGGCTGCGTTCCCCCCGCCTATAACGACTACACGACCCTTGATCTTCTTGATTTTCTCGGTGTATGCGTTCTCGAGGAAATCGAGTGAGCCTATCACCCCTTCGAGCTCCTCACCTTCTACCCCGAGTCTTACTTCCTCGTAAGCCCCGACCGCTACATAGGCTGCCTTGAAGCCGTTTTCCTTGAGCTCGGCCAGTGCGGTGTTATTTCCTACTTGCATCCCGGTCTGGATTTCCACGCCGAGGCTTTTAATACGTTCTATTTCGTACTCAATCACATTGCGAGAAAGCCTGAAGGCTGGGATGCCGGCCAGCAGCATGCCACCTGGCTTCTCAGCAGCTTCGAACACTGTAACGGCATAGCCCTCGATGGCCAAAAAATAGGCGGCCGTCAGGCCGGCAGGGCCAGCGCCGATAATTGCCACCTTATCATCCGATCGGATCGGTGTTTCATTCTTAACCTCTGGGCTTTGCTCCATCTCCCAGTCTGCGATGAACCTTTTCAAGTGTTTGATTGCCAAAGCCTTGTCGATGTCGCGGCGCTTGCAGTTCCCCTCACAGGGGTGTGTGCAGACATAGCCACATACGGCTGGGAAAGGGTTGTCCTTCCTAATCAAGTCCAGAGCCTCCTGAAACTTTCCAAGGGCAATAAGCGCAACGTAACTTGGGACATCAATACCAGCCGGACAGCTGCTCTGGCAGGGGGCCGGTGAAAGTGCCGGGCAAGAGGTGCTCGGGCACTGGCGATGGAAGACATGTGCCTCGTATTCGTCTTTAAAATACCTCAAAGTTGTCAGTATGGGGTTGGGGGCTGTACCGCCAAGACCACACAAGGAAGTGTCTTTGACGTACTCGGCCAGCTCGCCCAAGGTTTCGATGTCCTCAGGGTTACCCTTGCCGTTGCATATATTGGCGAGGACCTCGTGCATCCTTTTGGTACCCTCCCTGCAGGGTGTGCATTTCCCGCACGACTCCTCCTGAGTGAAAGCGATGAAGTAGCGTGCCAAGTCCACCATACAGGTCGACTCGTCCATAACGATCATACCGCCGGAACCCATAATAGAGCCCAGTTTGCCTAGGTCCTCGTACGTAATGGGAGTGTCAAGAAACTCGGCAGGGATGCAGCCCCCACTTGGGCCACCAGTCTGGACAGCCTTGAATTCTGCTCCGTTGGCCATACCGCCACCGATCTCAAAGATCATCTTGCGCAGGCTCATCCCGAGTGGTATCTCCACCAGCCCGGTGTTCTTCAGTTTTCCAACGAGCGCAAAGACGGTGGTCCCCCGACTCTTCTCTGATCCCATCGATGAATACCATGAAGCGCCGCGGACGATTATGGGCGCCACGTGCGACCAAGTCTTGACGTTATTGATATTCGTCGGCTTGTCCCAGAGACCACTCTCGGCAGGAAAGGGGGGACGAATGCGTGGCTCACCGACATTACCCTCGATTGAGGCGATCAATGCTGTCTCTTCGCCGCAGACGAAGGCGCCCGCACCGGCCCTAACGTGCAGGTCGAACGAGAATTTGCTTCCAATGATGTTATCGCCCAACAGTCCATGTTCGCGAGCATTCTCGATGGCCTTGCGCAGACGTTTTAAGGCCAAGGGGTACTCAGCTCGACAGTAGATGTATCCGGTAGAAGCGCCCATCGCATAACCACCAATGATCATCCCCTCGATAACAGAGTGGGGATCGCCCTCGAGGATATTCCGGTCCATGAAGGCCCCAGGGTCCCCCTCATCTGCGTTGCAGATTACGTACTTTGGACTTCCTTCATTTAAGCGGCAAAACTCCCATTTGCTTCCCGTCGGAAAGCCCGCCCCACCTCGCCCACGCAGACCTGATTCTTTAATCTCCTTGATCACATCTTCCGGCTTCATCTCCTTGAGCACCTTGAAGAAAGCCTTATAGCCACCACGAGCAATGTAGTGCTTGATCGAGTCTGGATCGATGAAGCCGCAGTTTCGCAAAGAAACACGCACCTGCTTGCCGAAGAACGGTATCTTCTCGAAGAAAGGAACTTTCGAGAGACCGTTATCGCCCTCGGGGTAAGTCACAGCTTCGTCGTTTACCAGGGAGTAATCGGTCGAGATCCTGCAGAGGGCATCCTCGGCCGGGATATCGTTTCTCGCTAGTGCGGCGACGATGACGGCGGCCTTATCCGGAGTGACCTTCTCGTAGATCACACGTGGCCCCCCAACGACCGTGACGTCGACAAGCGGCTCGCGCTGGCAAAAGCCGATACAACCGGTCTGTGTGAGGATTGTGTCCAGCCCCGTCTGCTCGATTTGCCGTGCGATCTCTTCGTACACCTTCCCGGCCCCAGAAGACCTGCCGCATGTGGCCATGCCAACCGCGATGCGTATTTTCTTGGGGTAAAGTTGCTTGCGACCCTCGTTGTGAACGTTCTCCAGGTCGTCAAGTGTCTGTATGCGAATCATATATATGCCTCCGTTTTCATACCAGGGATACTGTTATACATAATTATCCAACAACTTCGGCACTTCTTCCGGGTCGACCGTATAAATATCGTCGTCGATACGTACAACCGGCGCTAAGGCACAGCAGCCGAGACAACGCACCACCTCGAGGGAGAAGCGCATGTCCTCAGTGTTCTCGCCTGCCTTTATCCCCAATTTCCGCTCTAAGGTAGAGAGATTTTTGTTCCCGCCCTTGACGAAACAACCGGTCCCGAGGCAAACACTGATCACGTGTCTGCCTCGCGGCTCCAAGTGAAAGAAGTTATAGAAGGTCGCCACCCTCATGATCTGGGCCAGGGGGACGTTGATTTTGATCGAGAGATAGCAGAGTACGTCGGGGGGGAGCCAGCGGAGCTCGTTATTGACATCAATGAGGATCGGAAGCAGGGGTCCGGGTTCTCCCTTGTAGCGCTCGATGACCTTCGTCACAACGGTTTCGCGCTCCTCCTCGATTTGCAACTTTGGTGGTGATAGATCGTAGTGGGGCTTTAACTGGACCGGACAGTTTGTCTCGCAGTCACCGCAGCCCGTACATTTTTGGGCATCAACGTAACGGGCGCGCTTTTTCACTTTGACCTGGAAGTTCCCCACAAACCCGCTTACGTCTTCTACCTCGCTGTAGGAGAGAATGTTTATGTTGGGGTGCTGTCCCACCGAAACCATTTTGGGTGTGCCGATGCATGCCGCACAGTCCATGGTTGGAAAGGTCTTGTCATACTGAAGCATATGTCCGCCAATGGTGGACTGACGCTCCACAAGGTGGACAGTATAACCCGCGCTGGCAATATCCAGAGAAGCTTGCATCCCTGCAATTCCACCGCCTATGATGAGAGTGTCTGGGTTGACGGGGAAGGTTTTGGGGAAGAGGTCGGACTGATATCGTACGCGGTTAATGCCTGCTTTGGAGAGGACCTTGGCCTTTTCTGTCGCCTCGTCCTCATCAAGGGTTACCCAGGAGACATGCTCCCTCACGCAGACATGGTGGAATGCCCGGAAGGGGTTGATTCCCGCGCGAACGCATGCACCTCTGAAGGTGTGTTCATGCATTCTTGGCGAGCATGAGGCCACCACCACTCGTGTGAGTCCGAACTCCTTTATATCTTTCTCAATAATTTCTTGCCCCGGATCAGAGCACATGAACAGGTAGTCTCGGGATATAACGACGCCTGGCAGGGTGCCGATATACTCTGCGACCTCAGAACACCTCACCTTGAAAGCGATGTTTATGCCGCAGTGGCATATGTAAAAACCTATCTTTTCCTCTTGTAATGCTGCCTCTTCACTCATGAAAAACCCCTCTCCATTATTCAACCGACTCGTAGAGCAACTCGGCCACGTCCTGAATCTTCATGTCCTCTTCATCTATACCCGCGGCCTTCAGTCCGTCTTCCAACATTATCATGCAGAACGGGCAAGCAGTGGCTATAACCTGAACACCCGCTTCCTTTGCCTCGTTTATACGCAATACGCTGAAACGCTTTTCAATCTCCACCTCAGCCCAGATGCCGCCTCCGCCTCCACCACAGCACAGACTCTTTTCCCTGTTCCTTGGAAGCTCGATGTAATTCAGGCCCGGGATACTTTTAAGAACGTTCCTTGGCTCCTCGTAAATCCCGTTGTGACGGCCAAGATAGCAAGGATCGTGGTAGGCTACATTTAACGGTATCTCCTTTTTTAGTATTAGTCTTCCTTCATTTATGAGTTCGTCAAAAACCTGGGTGTAGTGACGGAGTTCGAAATCACTGCTGTAGTGCTTATTGAACATGTTCATGCAGTGGGGGGAGCTTGCAATTATCTTTTTAACTCCTTTCGAAGCGAACAGCTCCGAATTTGAGTCCTCAAGGGTCGTATAGGTTTCGAGGCTGCCGCAGTTATGGGCCTGATCGCCGCAGCAACTTTCTTCTGTTCCTATGAGACCTATCGAGACCCCGCCTTTCAAAAGCAGAGATGTCATCTCCATGAGAGCCTTCTTATTTCTTGCATCGTAGACGTGGGTGCAGCAGGCGAACAAAAGGTTCTCCGTTGTCTCGCAAAATTCCGGAACCTCAAAATCTTTGGCCCAGTCCATACGCTCAGAACGGGGAGAGTTCCAAGGGTTTCCGTGGTTGTGAAGGCTGCCAAGCGGCGTCCTGTACATTGGCGGCACCATGCCACTCTCAAGTATAACTGTCCTTGTGGATCGGATTACGTCGATTATGTCTATGTCCCTGGGACACCTGGTAAGGCATGTGGCGCAGGTCACGCAGTTCCAGAGGGCATCCTGCTCGTAGCCTTCTATCCCAAGACTGACCAACCTTATTAAAAGCCTAGGGCTGAACTCATCCACTAAATTCCATGGACAGACACCTGTACAAGTACCGCACTGCATGCAGACCTTTAGCGTTTCACCGCCTATCTCGAATACGGCGTCCGCGATCTCAAGCATCGGACTGACACTAGTCATTGAGAGAACCTCCTATAGTTCAACTATCCATACGGTTTTTTTTAGACAGAACAAATCTGACCTAAATCTGAGCGCCAAATTGGAGAAGTTATTTCGGCTTCGTCCCTAACTCAGCTCTATCTTTGCGAATTAGTGAGTCAATCGACTCAAGAATCTTATTTGCTTTCGTTGTACCCTTCACGAAGAAATCATCAGCGCCAGACTCTTCCGCTGCATCTCGATACTGTTGAAAATCATGGTTTGTTAGGATAATAACAACGACATGAGGATATCGGCTCTTGATTTCTTTTGTAAGTTCAAGTCCATTCCTTCCAGGCAATTTGATGTCCATCAGAACGAGATCTGGACAATAGCGGTTGATCTCTTTCATGGCTTCGTCAGCGCTTTCAACCTCTGTGACGCACAAGGAGGAAAATCGAGCAAGCAACATATCCTTTGTTGTTTGCCGGAATCTGGCATTGTCCTCGACGAGTAAAGCCCTAAACATTAGGAATACCTCTCTTTGCTGGTAAAAAAATTCAATACCGCAAACATTAGAAAAAATTTTACAATAATATCTCAGTGTAGTATAGTAGGTAAACAATGTATTTTTCGCCATTAATCACTGTATTTATTTTGTGAGTAACCTAAATACTGAAACCCGAAGCTACCTATCAGAAATTTTGAAACTCAATCATGAGCTATAAATTGTCGGGGGGGGCTATTTTGTTACTTGTTATACGTAACGCCTTATCGCAAACCCCTATCAACAGATAAGCCACTATTACACGAAGAACGAATACCTTATGACAAAGTAGTTAATAAGAAGTAACAAAATAGCACCTCTGGCAATGACTTAAAGGCATAATTCAAATGAGTTTCAAAATTTCTGACCTATAGATTTTCAGACATTAAATTTGTAACTTCTCAAAAAGTCTGGGAACATGCCGCGGCTCACAGGAGCGCTCTTATTTTTGAAGATTTACTCGGCGATTCGGCAATGAAAATATGTGATACGGATTGCTCCCTGTGAAATCGTATCCTTTCTTATAATTCTGCCATGGAGAAAAAAAAACAAATTGTCCTAGCTGAAGACCATACCATACTGCGGGAGGGTCTGCGTTCTCTGTTAACCTCCGGCGGTGACTTCGAAGTCGTAGGAGAGGCAGAAGACGGGCTGGGTGCTATCCGATGCGTGGAAGATTATAATCCAGACCTTATCTTGCTAGACCTCACTATGCCTAGGATGAACGGGATAGATGCTGTCAAAGAGATTAAGCGGCGATCTCCAGGGACGAAAATCCTCGTGTTAACAGTTCACAAATCGGAGGAATACGTTCTCGCATCCTTTCAGTCAGGCGTAGATGGATATTGCTTAAAGGACGCCACCCATACCGAATTATTGACCGCCATAAAAAGCGTCCTTAGCGGAAAACCCTATCTCAGTCCGGGTATTATGGGAAAGGTACTGGAAGGATATCTCGAAGGGAAGAAGGCCATAAAAACCCTTTCATCATGGGCTACCCTCACCCAACGAGAACGAGAAGTGCTGAAGCTGATTGGGGAGGGCTATAAGAACAAAGAAATAGCTGATTACCTCTGTATTAGCGTAAAGACCGCAGAGAAACACCGGGCCAATCTTATGAGGAAGCTTGATCTCCATAGTGCATCGGCCCTGACTGCGTTCGCCATTGAGAAAGGTCTTGTTACCAAATAGTTCGACTATTCCTGCGTTTTTGCGTTATCAGATCGAACAAATCTAACCTAAAGCTGAGCGCCAACTTGAGGAAGTTATTTCGTCCTCGTCCCTAGGCAACTACTCATGTGGCCATGATGCCACGAGACTGGTTCCCGTTCCTCTCTTCGCTCGGATATTCAATGCTCCTCCCGAAAGTTCCGTTCGATCCTTCATGCTCGCAAGCCCAATTCCTATAGTGTAATTCTTGCCAGAAAGTACTTGTCTTAGATCGAATCCCTGCCCGTTGTCTTCAACACAGAGTCTTATGTTGCTTTCTGTTTTTTCCAAAGACAGACGAACAAGGTCGGCTGCGCTATGTTTGGCGATGTTGTTCAGGGCTTCCTGTAATATCCTGAAGATAGTGATTTTCAAAGGTGTGGGCACTTCCTTTTCCTGTATGTGGATCTGTTTCTCTATCCGAATACCTGAATATACTTCTTGAAACACCCCGCATAGCCAATCTATGGTTGCCAGAATTCCCAAATCGTCCAGCATAGCGGGCCTCAAGTTTGTGGAGATCCTCCGGCTCTCTTCAATGGTGGTTTGGACCATTGAGATAGCTTTATCCAGCAATTTCCCTACTGCGGTTTGCCTTTCATCTATATAAACGAGTGTCTCTTCCAGGTAATATTTAATAGCGGATAGACTTGCTCCAATGCTATCATGAATCTCCTGTGCGACCAGTTTCCTCTCATTCTCATGAGCTTCTTGCAGTCCTAAAGAGAGGATCCCAACTTGTTTCTCTGCCCTCTGGCGCTCTTCTTCCACTTCCAAATTATGCAAGGCGAAGGACACACCCGCGGCAACTTCCTCGAAGAGGGACTGCTCTTCCTTATCCTTTGAGATATGGGCCTGTATCGAGACGGATAACAGGCCATATAACTTTCCTTCGTATTCCAACCGGACACTCATCCCGGCACGACCATAGTATTTATTAGCCAGGGGACAGTCGGCGCAGAGGAAGAATGGGTCGTCGATTACAAGAACACCAGGTTGCTCCAGCGTCTTGCGACCGCAGATCGTCAACTCACCGCGCTTTAGCATCCGGACTAAAAGCTGGAATTCATCTCCCAGACCTGCTCTAACAGCCATATCCAACTTTCCTGATTCATCGAACAAAGCGATCCATGCGTTATAATAACCTCTGGTTTCGATGAGTCTTTCGCATGTGCCATTAATAAGCTTGTAGCGGTCCTTTTCCTGTATGATGAGTTGGTTTACATTTTGAATGGCGCGCAGAACAAGGCTGAGATGCTTTATACGCTCCTCCGAATGCTGGTGCTCGGTTTCTGACGATTCCAATTCAAGAACTCGATGGCGTAATTTCGCCAAATCATTCACAAGTTCCTTTTTCGTTTTATCTTCATCTTTCACTGTGTGAGCCTCCTAAATCGAGCATCCATCTTACTTCTAATACGAATAATATTCGTATCTGGTTGAGGTATAGTCTGTAGTTATTTCGTCCCCGTCCCTAAATTATCAACATATTTCGCTAAGATCCTACCCAAGATTGTTCCAATCCTTATTTATACCTCGAAAGGCAAAAAAATGTCAATTTGTACAGCCCTGACGCATGGATATATTAGAGTTGCGTTGGCGCTTTGTTTATCCGTCTGCCGACAATCCACTAACATTCCGGATTAATTGCCGGCATTAAACCTTCAACTGCCCTATCTGACGGTGAAGCTCGTCAATAAGCTTCACCTTATCCCTTAAAGACTTGTCCCGTTTCCCCCTCAATACGTCCGTTAACCCCTCCAACGCATGCCTGCGCCAATTTATACAATTATTCAAGTCATATTCCGACCAACTGCACAGGTAGAAAACCTGTAGCGATAAAAATTACATCTGTCAACTATGTTTACATAAGGTCTTTTTTGTGTCTATTAACTTAACGGCTAAGCTGGCTTTCTCTTCAATGTAAACGATAGCCATAATCTTTATTATGTTAAAATAAGATCTATATATCAGCATGTTAAAGTTGTTATGGCAGAATTAATCTATTCGGTTTTATCTCGGTACACAACTTGCTAACTTGCTATTTGTAAACTTTAAAGGAACAAAAAACAACTGTAAACAAGAAAAAAGGAGGTGATTAATTCCATAAATAAGTAACCTGTTTTTAATTGAAGTTGATTATAACAAAAAGAAAAAGGAGGGTGTGGTTAAGTAATTGTGGTTTTTGTTGGAAACACTAATGGAGGTGTACTATGTTTGAATTAAAAAAACTGATTGGTTTATGGGCTTTAATACTTTGTGGAATGGTCATGTTTACTGGGCCGGGATTTGCAAAAGAAAGAGAAAATCCTTTTCTTGTTCTAAACCTGGAAAAATTACAATTGGTATTTAACGGCGAAAAGGTGGAAGATAACTCTTCTATGAATATGGAACTACTGTACGAATTATCTGAAGAACAATATGGAATGAAAGCAAAACTTCTTTCCTATGGATTTGTCAGTCAGGGGTTTAAATCAAAACATGGAGAGACCGGGAATATTTCAGTTCGATTTGTACCTGAACAAACAAAGACCAGTTACAATCCAAAAAATAATCAAATCATCACCGAGTTTGAGGCTGAGCTCCATTACCCATTAATTGACAAGATTATGGGATTTGAACAGCCTATCAAAGACAATGAAGAACAAGATAATTTCAGATCGTTTACTGAAAAATTATCTGGAGTAATCACATGCCAGCTTGAAGATCGACCTGATTTGAAAAGCACCAAAGAACAGCCTGTCAGAGCTTTCGTTGGAATGAAAATGGAAGTCACTGAAAAAGCAGTGGGAAGTATTGAATATGTTCAGGTTGAAAAATATGAAGTGGAAGGTATTATCTTCTGGCCCTGGCATATTAAGAAAAGTATAAAAGTACAACCCGTATTTGTTGAATATACACCTGATACAGGGTGTTCTCTCGGCGGCGGTGTGGCCACTACGGGCGGGAGTTGGGAAATTATGAAAGAATATGCATTTGATATCTGGAACAGGTGCTGTCTGCATCTTAACTTCCTCCCCCCGGTGTATGTGGCCAATGACGACTGGCGGATTCTCTCTGCCGGAGAAGCAGGTGCGCTTCGTGCGTCTTATGATGATCCAAATGCTGTAGAAATTTTCTTTGTCGAAACATTTGATCCTATAGGTCAATGGGGAGGCGGAGCAACATGGAACTCAGGAAACGCAAATACTCAGATTATTACATGCGATTCAAATCTGCCCATTAATTTGTATAATGTGGCTCATGAGCTGGGGCATAGTTTGAACCTGATGCATCCTGGTAATTGGCCATTTAACAGTACTCCAGGCTCTCTTATGGAACCGAGTGGGTTCTGTTTGGATAATCCTGACCTGATGAGTCAAGAAAATTGCGATAATATTGCCAACCCGTTGATTTCTTGGTTGTTCACTCGGTTCAAATGCGAAACCGATCCCAATATGTAGAATGTTGCGCAATTAATGTCCTCTGGTAATCATGAACAGAACAAGAATTTTCGATTAGGGCATATGCCCTCTACCACAATATGTGGTGGTGGGTCATATGCCCTTTTTAATATCTGAAGATCTATAGTGCCCATCCAGAAATAGGCAATTTTGTTCGAGACCAAGGGAGGGGAAAGTTTACTTTTTCACTTGACAGGCAAAATGGAATATGGCTACAATATAATAAAGTTTGTGGTCATTAAGGGACGGAGAGGAATAACTTCCTCAAGTTAGCGCTCAGATTTTGGTTAGATTTGTTCGATCTGAAAACGCAAAACCGCAGGAATAGTCTAACTATTTTGAAGATTTTGTGTTTGAAGATCGGGCAAAGCCTGCCCTCGACCCCAATCGGGGGATGGCCTGAAGATGAGATGCACAAATGGGGAAATTATTTTGTCCTCGTCCCTAAGGGAGAATGTCATGGAAACTTTAGGTGTCAGGCAATTCAGGGATAATCTCAGCCGTATTCTAAAGAGAGTGGAGCAAGGAGAAGTGATACGAGTGATACGCCATGGAAAGGACATTGTTGAATTGCGGCCCATAGAGGAGAACATGAAGCAGGCTTTCCTAGACCGACTGAAAGATAAAGATATTTCACGAGGTGGTATAGGGAAGATATGCCCTGTCAAGACCGTTAAGAATCTCAGACCGGACATGCCGGTTTCCGACTTCGTCGTAGAGGATCGAAGGTGATTGCATATTTTGACAGCAGCAGCATTGTAAAGTGGTTTTTTGATGAGCCCAATATGGACTTGGCCAGGGGCGTCAGAGACAAGGCCGAGATCGTATTTACGTCTCTCCTTTCCTTTCCCGAAGTTACGTCCGCAATCTACCGAGCCTCGAGAGAAGGCCGATGTTCAGAACCGGACACGGAGTTCATTCGGGACGAATTCTTCCGTATATGGCCTCACTTCCAATGGATCAGGGCAACCGAAGCTCTGATGCAGCAGGCAGCGCAACTCATTTTTAGACATGGCTTGAGGGGATATAATGCGGTACATTTGGCGTCAGCCATTCTATTAAATACGGAGGCAGGAGAATTTAATCTATTCTTCTCATGCTTCGATAGAAATCTGAATAGGGCGGCACAGAAAGAAGGGCTTGAGATTCATACGGAAATCAGATAATATATTTCTCCCTTCGATCGAAATGACAAATAACTGGAGAAAATTATTTCATCCCCGTCCCTACGTTTGGAGTATCAATGTCTCGCAAGATTCGAGTTATATCTGAAACCCTGGCTAACAAGATCGCTGCCGGAGAGGTTGTAGAGAGGCCGGCATCGGTTGTGAAGGAGTTGGTAGAGAACTCGCTGGATGCAGGTGCCACACAGATTACTATCGACATCAGAACCGGAGGGCGTAGGTCTATCAAAGTCATAGATGACGGTGAGGGAATGGATAGGGATGATGCTTTACTTGCCCTTGAAAGGCATGCCACGAGCAAGATATATAAGGAGGAAGACCTATTTAGAATCAATACAATGGGGTTCAGGGGAGAGGCGTTACCTAGCATTGCATCGGTTTCAAAGATGCGGATAACAACGAAACCCAGTGGTTCATTGGCTGGGGTTTCTTTGTATTGTGATGCAGGAAAGATAAAGGAGGTCTCTGAGGCGGGCTGTCCTATAGGAACAATAATCGAAGTCAATAGTCTTTTTTACAATACACCGGCCAGATTAAAATTTATGAAGACAGAAACAACAGAATTTGGCCACATAGCAGACCTAGTAACCCAAATAGCCCTAGCAAACCCTGATACCCATTTCAAACTCATTCATAACAGCAAGGTAATGGTCAATGCGCCTATTATTAAAGAACTATCGAATAGGGTGGTAGAGTTGTTGGGCAGGGATGTTTATGAGAACCTGTACGAAGTCTTGTTAGAGGGAGAAGCTGTAAAGGTCAGAGGGTTAATATCGCAGCCGAATTTCACACGTTCAACTAGTAAGTCCATTTATACTTATGTAAACCGACGATTTATCAGGGATAGGGTGGTTCAGCATGCCATCATGGAGGCGTACAGAACATTTATAATGAAGAATAGGTACCCATCTGTCATCTTGTTCATCGATCTCCCGGCTCAATGTGTTGATGTGAATGTCCATCCAACCAAGAGACAAGTCAGGTTTAAGGAACAGCAGAAGGTACATGACTTTGTAGTTGAGGCGTTACTGACTACACTCAAGAAATCCCCCTGGATTATGGAAGGGTTGGTCTCATTTGAAGAGAAGCCGCCGGCGGATACGAGGATCGAAGACCATCACCGTGGTATAGCCGAGGCTGTATCCAGGTATTCCGTCTCCAAAAAGGATATCAGTCCGCCTGACGAGTTACCTGTTTCCAGGGAAAAGCCAGGCTTGCCTATCCAGATGAAACTCTTTAAAGAGCAACCCCTCTTTTTTTCTTCCTTGATCCCCATTGGCCAGGTTAAAGATACATATATACTCTGTTCATGCGCTGAAGGGTTGATCATTATTGATCAACATGCAGCCCATGAGAGGGTAATCTTTGAGACGTTAAAGGAAGGATATTCGAAAACAAAGGTCATCTCCCAAGGTTTATTGGTACCTCAACAGATTGAACTTAGCTATAGAGAAGCCAGATCCCTGGAAGGATACCTCAGTAGATTGCTGGAACTCGGTTTAGAGATAGAGCCGTTTGGAGGAGACACTTTCATTGTCAAGTCTATCCCCCAGATTCTGATCAATAAGGACTATAGTCAGCTCATCTTGGATATTGTTGATGACCTCAATTCTTATGGCAATTCACTGAAGTTTGAGGAATTGAAAGAAAAGATATTAATCCTAATGGCCTGTCATGGCGCCATTAAAGCTAATCAACACCTAAACAAGCCCGAGATTGAGGCCCTGCTACAACAACTGGATAGAGTAGGGTCTCCTACAAACTGCCCCCATGGAAGGCCTATCTTGAGAAGGATAACGTGTCAGGAACTGGACAGGATGTTTAAGAGGGGTTGAAAATATTTCGACTATTCCTGACCTAAATCAGGGCGCGAATTCCAATGATTTATTTATTTCCAGTCCCTAAGGAGATGGCAAGAGAGACGGCCTCTTGGGCATTCTTGGCTTTTACGATTTCCTTGCTTATGTTCCAGGTATTTAGACCTACTACGGGTTTTTTTAGCTTAAGGGCGACAGCAATCTCTGATAGCGTACCATATCTCCCCTCAACTGCGATTAACGCATCTGAGGAATGGACTAGAAGCACGTTTCTAGCATGCCCCAGGTCAGTAACTATGGAGACATCAATATATTGGTTTGCATCATCCGAATGGGCGCCAGGAAGTATCCCTACCGTTAATCCCCCTTCGAGTTTAGCACCTCTTGCAGCGGCTTCCATTACGCCTCCAAGTCCTCCGCAGATCAAGACTACCTTGGATCTAGCGATCTCTTTGCCTACCTCTTCAGCTATTCTTTCGACAGAAGGAGAGCACTGCCCTGCTCCAATTACTCCGATCTGCATTTAGACCTCCTTAGGCGTCTATCCCCGACACCCGACGGTTGAGCGTATCGGTCAAAAGAGCCACTTAATGGCGACAAACCCCAGTATCAAAAGGCATATGAACAAGGCAGCAAGTATATTGAAGTACTTGTCAATAAATGACCTTATCGAAGGTCCAAAGATATAGATCAGACCTGCGACGATAAAGAATCTACCTGACCTACTAAAGATAGAAGAGAGCATGAATACAGAGAAATTGATTTTACAGGCACCGGCAGCAATGGTAAAGACCTTGTAGGGAATCGGTGTAAATCCCGCAACGAAAACGGCCCAGGCATCGTATCTGTTGTAGATGTTTTGAATATAGTGATATTTTTCATTTGCACCATAAAAGTTTATTATGGGCTGTCCAATAAATTCCATAAATTGGAGGCCTATAAAGTATCCAAATGCTCCGCCCATAACCGATCCTACGGAACATACAAGGGCATATTTAAGGGATTTTTTAGGGATAGATATTGCTAGTGCAATCAATAAGACATCCGGGGGTATGGGGAAGAAGGATGATTCAGTAAAGGCTAGGATGAAGAGTGCCCAGGTTCCATAGGGGGTTTCCGCCCAGTGGAGAACCCAATTATATAATCTTTTTAACACGTGATGGATAATCCTAAAGACTGATTTTAAAACTATGAACGGTTGTTGACTTAAGTCTAAATATGAGTAAAGAGAATTGAGTTTATGACACCAAAAAATATCATAAAAGCCACTTGGATAATTCCTCCATGAAAGAATAATCTGTCAGATCCAAGCGCAGCGGGGTTATTGATATATAGCTCTCGGCAATAGCATGTGAATCTGATCTCTCTATCTCCTCAAAACCGCGGTTATTATTCCCAAACCAGTAATACTTTTCCCCTCTAGGGTCTACCTTTTCAACAATGGAACCACTGTGGATCCTTTTGCCCTGTCTGGTTATCATGTATTGCCATGGTCCATCAGTCTTCGCATCAGGTACATTCACATTGAGAAAGGTACCATGAGGAAGACCCTTTTTCAGGATATGCTCAGCCACTTTAACAGCAATGCTGGCAGCAGCTTTAAACTCAAAGTCTTTCTTCGATACCAGCGAGATTGCAAAAGAGGGTATGTTGAGCATAGCGCTCTCTCGAGCGGCAGAGACAGTCCCTGAGTATGCTATATCACATCCAAGGTTTCCACCCTTATTGATTCCTGAGACAATCAAATCGGGTTTCTCCTTTAAGATAGTGTTAACACCTAGATTGACGCAGTCCGTTGGAGTGCCGTCAACGGAGTAATGTTTTGGGGCAATCTCCTTCACACGAAGGGGCCTGTGAAGGGTCAAGGAGTGGCTGACAGCACTCATTTCTCTGTCTGGCGCCACGACACATACATCTCCAATAGATGAAAGGGCATCGGCCAAGGTTACCAGACCGTGCGAATGGATCCCATCATCATTTGTTACCATGATCTTCAATTGTATCCCCTAAACATGAGTTTTCAGATATTAAATTTTACCAGATCAGAGGGAGGAATCCGAGTAATCCGTACATTTAGTGCGTCGTCGAGGATTCCGACCGATAATGCCGTGAAACTTAATATCTGAAAACCCATAGCTTGGATGAAGGATGTCCTTAAAACACATAGTGAAAAAAAGTTTGAAGGACAGTTTGTTAATAAATAAGCCCAAAAAACAGTATAGTTATATTCAAAACCCAGTTAAAAGTCAAGTTGTGATTGAAGTTTTTCCTTTACCTTCATGCAAATGGATGTTATACATCGAAAAGTTACAAATTGAATTTTTTCGCTGGCCCTGAACATCAATAGCTGCGTTGCTCAGGCTTGCAATAGCCCACTATTCTGCGCCTTCGCGCCTTGCTATTGATGTCCATTGCTCACCGAAAAAACGTAATTTGTGACCTTCCGAGGTATAGATTTCCATATAGTGGGACGGCCCTCTGGTCCGTTATGCCAGATTGTAGTTCATAACTAGTGTCCGTCCAGAAATGAGATAGTTTTTGCAAGGTCAAGGAAGGCGAAGAACTTGAGGCATTTACTTCGACCTTGTTCCTATTTGGATTCCTTCTTATGCCCTTTGAAATTTAGCGCTTGATTTGTGTATTTCTTTGTTGTATACTCGGCACCGAATAAAACAGCCTGAAAGTTTGGATTTTTTTCAGAGACCACAGAGACAGAGACCAGAAACAGAGATTTTTGGGATCGTATAGGTGTTTTTGTCAACAGGTATTTTCTTAATCAATTATTGGACGAAGGACTGCCGGTACAGGTAGAATTATTGAGGGTTTTGTTGTGGAAAGGAAAGCTTAATGTGTATCAGTATAGAGGTCAGAGGTGACATAGAAAAGGCTATTAAGTTACTCAAGAAGAGGATGCAAGTGGAAGGTATCCAGAGGGAACTCAAACATCGACGGTTCTATGAGAAACCTAGTGTCAAGAAAAAAAGGAAGAGATTAGAAGCTGCCAGAAGGAGACGTAAAGCTACTCGCCGATCTGTTTAAATGGACATAAGGGATTTTGCAAATAAGAGTTCAGATATCCCAAAAACCTGTAGGTTTGTGATGGGATCCAGGAAGATACAGAGGTGGACATTAAGAAGAACTTTGGTAGCTTACGAGAAATGATCAAAACCTTCTATTTTAACCGAATATTTCTGGCCATTATCTCTCAAAACTGCTATTCCACATTCCTGCCCGATTATCTCTCCGATATGAGTAACCTTAGTATGAAACCTAGGTTTTATCTGGTTAAGGGCCTCCAATTTCTTGTTGTCAACAGTGAACAGAATTTCGTAGTCTTCTCCACCACCTAACTGCAAATCCGACGGTCTATCGGTGAATTCCTGAAAATACTTTTGGAAGGCCTCTGAAGCAGGTATTTTCTCCAGCCAGATTCTCGCCCCAACTCCACTCTGTTTACATATATGACCAAGGTCAGAGATAAGACCATCACTGATATCAATCATGGCCGAGGCGATGTGGTTTTCTGCAATCAGTCTGCCTTCAGTCACCCTCGGTGTTGGGTTATTGTGCTTTTCTATCAAATCCTTGAACCTTTCTTCGGCCATGTAGGGGTAGTTTCTACTCATAAGGATATTGAGGCCAAGGGCAGAATCTCCTATGTCTCCAGTTACAAATATCTGGTTTCCTATATTCGCATTATCACGATAGATCTCATAGCCTGGAGAAGCTTCTCCCAGAACTGTAATGCTAATGATGAGGTTTTCAGGCGAAAGAGAAGTGTCGCCACCTACCGGGTAGGTTTGAAACCGGTTAGCTACCTCCCGGAGACCGTTCATGAATTCGTCGATAAATTCGACTGATATCCTTGAGGGGATGGATAAAGAGATCAAGAAGAACCTTGGCATACCTCCCATAGCAGCGATGTCACTGATGTTCACTGCCAAGGATTTCTTCCCTAAATTATAGGCAGAGATAAGCCCCAAGTCGAAGTGAACGTCCTCAACAAGGGTATCAGTGGTGGAGAGCAATGAAGCCCCTTCCCGTAGATGGGTAACACCGGCATCATCTCCTATACCTTTTATGATATCTCGATGGGAGAAGGAGAGTTTATCCTTTATTCTCTTGATTAACCCGAATTCCCCCACCTCTTTTATTTGCAAATTGTTTTTCCTTTAGAAGCGTCACCTCTAATACATCATCCATGTTTTTGGCAAATACAAAACTAATCTTCTTTTTTATATAGTTAGGGATCTCATCTAGGTCTTTCTTATTTCTCTCGGGCATAACTATGGTCTTGATTTTTGACCTCAAGGCTGCCAAAGCCTTTTCTTTCAACCCCCCTACAGGAAGCACCCTTCCTCGCAAGGTTATCTCCCCGGTCATGGCCACATCTTTATTGACAGGGGTTTTCGAAAGTGCAGAAATCAAAGCAGTGGCCATGGTTACACCCGCTGAGGGGCCATCCTTTGGAATAGCTCCTGCTGGAATATGGATATGGGTATCCTGTTTTTCATAGAAGTCTGCGTCTAAACTCAGGTCTTCCGCCCTTGAACGGGCATAGCTGATGGCGGCCTGCGCAGATTCCTTCATAACATCCCCCAGTTGTCCGGTCAGGATCAAATTACCTTTACCTTTCATGGTGGATGCTTCTATATGTAGGATTTCACCTCCTGATTGGGTCCAGGCAAGACCAGTGGCAACTCCGGTTTCGCTAATTTCTTGCTCCTGCTCAGGCAGATATGTAGGGGTACCTAGGTATCTATGTAAGTTGCCTTTATGGACCTTGAAGACTCTCTTTTCCCCTTCAGCTATCTTTCGAGCAACCTTTCTACACACAGCCGCGATCTCCCGCTCAAGGTTTCGAAGCCCCGCCTCTTGTGTGTAATGGGAGATCATCCTCAAGATCGCTTCATCTGACATTGTCATATCATTTTCCGTAATCCCATTCTCTTCCATCTGTCTGGGAAGCAAGAACCTCTTAGCTATCTTAAGCTTTTCTTCATCCGTATATCCCGAGAGGTTAATGACCTCCATTCGATCTTTAAGAGCAGGGATTATTGGATCTACTAGGTTTGCAGTAGTAATGAACATTACGTTTGAGAGATCAAACGGAACATTTAGATAATGGTCACTAAAGGCGGAGTTCTGTTCGGGGTCCAAAACCTCCAGTAGGGCGGCAGAAGGGTCTCCCCTAAAGTCAGCTCCCACCTTATCTATCTCATCCATCATGAAAACAGGGTTGTTCGATCCGGCTTGTTTGATGCCCTGGATTATTCGACCGGGTAGCGCCCCAATGTAAGTCCTTCTATGTCCTCTAATCTCTGCTTCGTCTCGAACACCGCCAAGAGATATCCTCGTAAATTTTCGTCCCAGTGCCCTGGCAATTGATTTTCCCAGAGATGTCTTTCCAACCCCTGGTGGACCAACAAAACAAAGGATAGGACCTCTCTTCTTTTTGCTGAGCTTTCGGACACCCAAGTACTCTAGTATCCTTTCTTTGACCTTTTCAAGGTTGTAATGGTCCTCATCCAGTACCTTTTCGGCAGCCTTTATGTCAAGGTTATCTTTTGTTCCGATGCTCCATGGCAATTCTACCAACGTGTCAAGATAGGTCCTAACGATAGATGCTTCTGCAGAATCAGGATGCATCTGTTCGAGTCTCTCCAACTGTTTATTAGTTTCTTTGTTAACCTCTTTTGGCATCTTTGCTTTTTTGATATTCTTCTTGAAGTCGTTTATCTCTTTTGTCTTCTCATCCACGTCTCCCAATTCGTTCTTAATTGCCCGAATTTGTTCCCTCAAGAAATAGTCCCGTTGGGTCTTTGTCATCTCTTCTTTAGCTTGGGATTGTATCTTTGCCTGCATGGTCGTGAGTTCCACCTCTTTGCTTAAGAGCTCGCTGACCTTTATGAGACGATCAACCGGATCGAACACCTCCAGGATTTCCTGGGCTTCCTCTATCTTCAGCCTCAGATTTGAAACCACTAGATCTGCCAATCTTCCGGGGGCCTCAATGTTGTTGAGAACCATCAGAACATCCGAAGAGAGTAAACCCCTTAATGAGAGTACCTTCTCACTTTGTTCCTTAACGGTTCGTATAAGGGCTTCTGCTTCCAAAGGCAATTCAGTTGAGGAAGGTTCATCAACCTTATCGATATCCACTAAAAAATACGGATGTTGTTGAACAACATGCTTTATGGTAGCCCTGGTCAGACCCTGAACAAGAATTTTAACCCTGCCATCAGGGAGTTTAAGAACCCTCATTATCATAGCCACGGTCCCCACAGAATATATGTTCTCTGATGTTGGATCTTCAATCGTTGGATCTTTTTGAGTTGCCAAGAAGATCAAGCGATCGTTTGACAGGGCCTGGTCAACAGCTTTAATGGAGTTCTCCCTGCCAACGAACAGTGGTAAAATCATGTAAGAAAATATCACTATGTCCCTTACCGGTAATAAAGGCAGAGTGTCTGGAATGTTAATATCTTCTCTATTAATATCGAAATCCATATTTATCTCCGGTTGAGTCTAAAGTTCATGGAATTATTTCACAAGGATCTATAAATCTCCTTGACCTTGCAAAAACTATCTCATTTCTGTATGGACATTAACTATAATAATACCATAATCGGTAAAGTCAAGAGAATTGCTGATAAAGTCAAAGTCGTATTTAGATACCACGTGTGCCTATAGATTTTCAGATATTAAATTTCACAAGGCCAGAGGGAGGAAACCGAGTAAGTCGTACATTGTAGTACGTCGTCGAGGGTTCCGACCGATAACGCAGTGAAATTTAATATATGGAAATCTATATTTCCCCAAGTGTCTATTTGTTGTGGATTAGGTAGAGACACCATACCTCAGGGTATAGAGTATCTCTTTCAAATCATTTGGTAGAGGCGCGGAAAATTCCATATACATCCCGGTTTTGGGGTGATTGAATCCCAAGAGACTGGCATGTAAGGCCTGTCTGTTGAGGCTTTTTAGCCTATTTCTCAGCGCGTCAATTCGTATGGTCAATAGCCTTTTTTTGCTGCAATAGACCGGGTCGCCAAGTACAGGGTGCTGGATATCTGCCATGTGAACCCTTATCTGATGGGTTCTTCCTGTATGTAGGCTTATCTCCAATAACGCAACTCCTTCGAACTGCTCAATTACTCTCCAGTGTGTTATAGCCCCCTTACTTTTTTTTGCCTTTGTGGACATCTTTTTTCGGTCTGCTAAGTGTCTGCCAATGGGGGAGGCGATAGTACCTTTCAGGTTCTTAAAGGTACCGTAAACTAAAGTGGTGTACCTTTTTGTAATGGAATGTTCTTTAAACTGGTTTGCTAACGATTGGTGGGCAAAATCATTCTTGGCTACTACTAAGACCCCTGAGGTATCCTTGTCAAGACGATGGACTATGCCGGGACGAACTACCCCCCCTATACCTGAGAGATCGCGGCTGTAATACAACAAGGCGTTCACTAGGGTCCCGGAATACTTGCCGGCAGCGGGGTGAACCAGCATTCCGGCAGGCTTATTTATTATTATAATTAACTCGTCTTCATAAATAATATCCAGAGGAATATCCTCGGGGCAAAGATCAGACGTGGTTGGTTCCGGGATTCTTACTTCTATTAGATCACCCTCATTTATCCTGAAGCCGGCCTTTGTAAAATTATCGTTTACGAGGATGAGCCTGGCGTCGATTAGTCTCTTTATCTGGGTGCGTGAGATAGGTAGATATTGTTGTGAAAGAAAGACATCCAGGCGTTTTGTACTTTCAGTGTCAGGGACAGTGAATTCAATTCTTTGGGCCATGAACTATCCAAGGTTATTCCAATAGCTCTGTATTCCAGTAAGAGACATCTACCATACTTAGAAAGGTTTCCCATTCTTTACACCTTATATCATGGAGGGAAACCTTGAAAAAGGGGGTCCAGCGGGGCTTGGTTGGCGGTCTAAGTAGTCGCATGCCGATCTCTTGCAGCATCCCCCCCCCTTTTCTCTTATTACAAACCAAACAACAGCAAACTATATTTTTCCAGCAACTGGTTCCTCTACGGACCCTTGGGATAACGTGATCGAGCGTCAATTCACTCTTTGGTAAGACACTGCCGCAGTATTGACAGGTGTTCTTATCTCTGGCATATATGTTTGCCCTGGTGAACCTTACCTGAGTTTTGGGTATTCTATCGTATGTCACCAGAAGTATGACTCTGGGAATCTTGATTGCCCTGTCAACCAGACCGATGGTTTCATCGTTTTGCTCTATATGTAAGTCCCTCCAACTCTCGTAATCAAAGGTCTCGAACTGGGAATTTACTGCCTTAGCTATTCCCTGACATAAGAGAGAAAATGCCCTTTTCACCGTAGTGACGTGTACGGGTATGAAGGATCTATTGAGTACCAATACCTTTGAATCAATCATCTTCTAGTTACAACTATAGATTTCCAAGGCTGGCTTCCAACTTAGGCAAAGATAACAGGAAGACCTTGACGGATCTTTCTCTCACGGGTTAAGGCATTTTGAAGATTTTAAGGGACGGGGACGAAATAACTTCCTCAAGTTAGCGCTCAGATTTAGGTTAGATTTGTTCGATCTGAATACGCAAAACCGCAGGAATAGTCGAACTATTTTGAGGATTTTGTGTTTGAAGATCGGGCAAATATGGCCTGAAGATGAGATGCACAAATGGGAAAGTTATTTCGTCCCCGTCCCTAAGTTCATTATGCCAAATTGCAAGATAACTTGGTCGCAAGCTTCCCCAAACAATATGTTGACCCCTATGGCTTTTATTAAAATAATCCTTTATTTGTATGATATTTTTCATGTTAAGTCAAATTATTTCGCCCTGTGCAGTTACTCAACAATAGTGTTTATGGCTTGAATAATCTTCTCCTCACGGCTTGATTCATCTTGAAGATTCTAAATTCGTTACGCTAAATTGCAGATAACTCGGTCGCAAGCTCCCTCAAACAATCTGCAATTTTCAGCTTCACTCACTAAGAATCTTTCTCAAAATGAATCCTGCTTCAATTTATAATCCAGGAAATATTTATAATTCCGGATGCGGGTTCCCCTCTGTTTTTTACGATTGATATGCCTATTGTTGCACCAAAAAGGCTGTTTAAATATTTATTCCCAAGAGAAAGAACCATTTTTCCGTTCCCAAAATTATATTCAGAATTCATCCTGTAGTTGTAGTATGAAGCATCAGAATTCAGAGTGTAACTGCCGTGTAACGAATCGATGTCAGTGCAAAATGATGAACTAAGCGATACTTTGTATGCTTTTTCTTCTTTTAAAACTGATGGTTCAGCCTGGCCAGGGAGATGAAAATCGGTTTTGCCCTCATAATCTTTACTAAATTCAATAAAAAAGTACTTTGAAATTTTTTCTTCGATTTCTTTTGTCTTTTTGCCGAGCCTTGTCTTTTCAAAAGTATGGGCCAGTGAACTGCAGAAAGCTTTTTTAGCGAGTTCACGTTTTATTGTATTGATGTCAATATTTTCTCCTTTGTATATTATATACCGGTTTTCATCAGAAAGATGTGAACTCATACTCAGGTTTAGATTCGATTCTCCTCCAAACAATAAAAGACATTCGATGTTCTCAGAAAGTTTTGAAGATAATGTCCGGATAAATTGGTATGAAACTCTATCAGTATCATTATTAAGGGCTCCAAAATGAATTGTTCTGCAGACTTCAGGTTCTTGTTTTGAATGAGAGACTTTGGATGTTTCCGTCTTTTCATCTTTGTATGATGATTTGGCAACTATTATGTGATTACCAGTAATGGGATTAACGTCAGATTTTACGTGACATAATAAACCTGCAATTAAAAAGGCGGGGGAAATATACTCCATTGCGAAAACCAGAATAATTATTATGAGTAATTTTAATTTTAAAGAGTATTTCATACATAACCACCTTCTTACTTAGTGGCCATCCATAAATGGTATTTTCCGCAATCTCTGCGCCTGCCTGTGCGTAGCACGCAGACATCAGATATATGGGCACATTGCAATGTGCCCATATATACTCTATGTAGTCCTGCAGTTAAAGTTTTCGCCTTCCTTGATCTCGAACAAAATTGCCTATAGATTTTCAGATATTAAATTCCGGTTACCTTATTCGTATTTATCATTCAAAACCCTTCCGTGATTTTATGTGTTTATGGTGAAAATCATGAAATGCAAATAGTATGCCACGGATTCAGGCAATAATTAATAAAACCGTTCCCAAAACTAGCGAAAGGTAAGTTCTAGCTTTATTTTAAAAGTATTAGCGGAAGATCATCCAAAATTGCTGCTTATTAAAAAAGAGTTCAAGTCAACTTTTTGACGTTATCTTTGTCATTTTGACGCAATCCCTGAGCAATTTTTGTTAGGACAGAAAAATACCAGGCTATGTTTTCATCTAACTGGTGTCCGTCCAGAAATGAGATAGTTTTGCAAGGTCAAGGAAGACGAAGATTCCTGATGCTATCTATGAAGATTGAGAAAGTAGAGAATCTCAGTACCCGAGAAAGATGGAGGACCCTCAATAAGGATATAAACCTTGTAGAATCCGTTGATTCAAGATACCAAAATATCGCGGTTACTTATGCCAACGGTCAGTTTAGCATATTCGGGAATGGTCAATACATTGCTGCATTCCCTGATGATTATAGATCTGCCAGCTTTGCTCATCTTGTAGCTTCAGAACATCCCAATCCCAAAAAAGTTCTTCTCATAGGTGGAGGGGTGGGTGGATTTATAAGGGAGATACTGAAACATCCCATCACTTTACTCCACTATGTTGCGCTCGATCCAAAATTGATCAGTGTGGTCAGAAAACATCTTCCTCCAATGGATAAAGAAGCCCTGAGGGATGAACGGGTTAAGATCTTCTATGTAGACGGAAGGCATTTCGTGAAAAATTGCCTGGACAAGTATGACATAATCGTTGTTAACGTACCCGATCCATCCACTGCTATGTTAAATAGATTTTACACCATAGATTTCTTCCAAGAGGCTGAGAATATCTTGAAAAAGGAAGGGGTGTTGGTGACGGGTGTGAGTTCTGCACCCAATTATATTTACAACCTGATTCTTTGGGATATATATTCCGGAGATAGGGGGGAGGCAAGCCTCCTTAGAGTGTTGCGCTGCGCAGGTTTATTGTGGCGTCTTTCTGGCAGCCACTATACTAATCCCCGTACTGGGGATTAAAGAGACCTGCTTTCTGATAGGAATATTAAACATGGTCAGCACAATCCTGCTCCTTATCTATATATGCCGAGTCAAATCTTTTTACGTATAACAAGTAACAAAATAGCCCCCCGACAATTTGTGGCTCATAATTGACTTTCAAAATTTTTGATGATTGTTCTTGACAAAAAGGAAAATACCTTCTAATCTTTTTGTAACTCCTCAATAAGTCTGGATAATACAGATGGCTTTCCACCTCCGCAGAAATATCGTCCGGATATATACCTCGAAAGGCCACAGATTGAGTTTTTTCGCTGGCCCTGAACATCAATAGCTGCGTTGCTCAGGCTTGCAATAGCCCACTATTCCGCGCCTTTGCGCCTTGCTATTGATGTCCATTGCTCACCGAAAAAACGTAATTTGTGATCTTCCGAGGTATAAGCGCCGTCATTCCTGTGAAAAGCCTGCCCCAGATAAGGGAAATGCATTTAAATAGGGACGGGGACGAAATAATTTCCTCAAGTTGGCGCTCAGATTTTCTCTCCCGATATAGGGACAGGAAGTTGAGTATGTTTCCTTAGATTTGCAAGGGTATATAACAGGGAGTATAAACGAGGTTTCAGAAAAGAAAGATGAGTAAAAGGTTCTTTACTATTTTGCTATTGGTTATTATTATATTTTTCTTTACCATCATTGGGCAACGGGGAATTCTACGTATTCATCGTTTAACCAAAGAGAGGAATCAGATTAAAGTCTTTAATGAAAAGATCAGGGAAGAAAATTTGGATATACAAGAAGAGATTTCCTCCCTAAAAAACGACAGATCGTATATAGAGAAAATAGCAAGACAAGAATTAGGCCTCGTTAAAGAGGATGAGATTGTTTATCAGTTCAGAAGCTCCGAAAACGAATAAACTCTAATAGCAGAAATTTTGAAACTCATTTGAATTATACTTTTAAGCCATTGTCAGGGGGCTATTCGTTTACTTTTTATGAACTACTTTGTCATAAGGTATTCGTTTTTAGTGTAATAACGGCTTATCTGTAAATAGGGGTTTGTGACAAGGCTTTACGTATAACAAGTAACCGAATAGCCCCCCCCCGACAATTTGTAGTTCATAATTTAACCATGGCCCCATTCTTGTTTTGGCACAAAAGTTGCGTCTGATCTAAGGTTAACTTCTGAACTGAAAAAAGAAGATATTTAAACAGCGCAGAGGGACGCTTTCGTTAACTCCTGATGTGAAAATTTCAAAGAAATTGTAACTTCTCAAAAAGTCAGGGAACATGCCGTAGCACACAGGGGAGCTTTCATTTACTTCTGTGTGAATTTTGGGCGCATTCAGAGGGCTCAGCTAAAATTCAAAAAACTCGGGCTGTCGCCCTCAAACACTTTGAATTTCTTGACGCCGGACACCCTGAATACTTACTTCCCAAAATTCGCAATGTCGTTAATAGAAGGGTTGCGCTGAGCAACCTAGAGTTATTGAGAACTTACCTAAAAAGTAACTAAAAAGGAATTTTTGGTTGTGTTAAGGTAAGCTCATAATGAAAGGTCAAGAGAGTATCAGTAAAATGGATTTTTTTCAAAAGAAGGATGTTATAGGCTTGGACATAGGTTCTAGTTCTATTAAATTGCTGGAAATTGAACAAACCAAGGATGGCTATCGCCTAAAAAATGTTGGGATTGGTTTTTTACCATCAGGAACTATTGTTGATGGAGCGCTGAAGGCCCCAGATGTCGTTACTAATGTCATCCAAAATCTGGTGTCAAACCTCAAAGTAAAAAACAAGAATGTGGCTACATCCATTTCTGGACATTCTGTAATCATCAAGAACATATCACTTCCGACCATGACTGAAGTTGAATTAGAGGATTCTATAAAATGGGAAGCTGAGCAGTATATCCCTTTTGAGATTGAGGATGTGAATATCGATTTTCAGATATTAGGAGAAAACCCTGAGGACGATAGTAAAATAAATGTATTATTGGTGGCAGCCAAACTGGATATGATTAACGATTATACAGCAATAATAAGAGAAGCAGGCCTGAACACCGTTGTAATGGACATAGACTCCTTCGCCTTGGAGAACATGTTTGAAGTAAACCATTCATTTGAAGAGGGAGAAACAATAGCCCTTATCGATATCGGCGCCAATATTTTAAATATGAATGTTTTAAAAAACGGTGTTTCTGTCTTTACAAGGGATGTCTCTGTTGGAGGCAACAGAATAACTGCAGAGATTCAAAAGAGGAAAGACCTCAGTTATGAAGCCGCCGAGACCTTGAAGATCGGTGGACATATCGAAGGGGTTGACTATGATGAGATAGCAGACATAGTGAAAGATGTTTCTCTCCCATTGGTTGTGGAGATTAAAAGGTCTCTGGATTTTTTCTGGGCAACTTTTGCGGACGAGCAAATTAATAAAATATATATAAGTGGAGGATGTTCAAAGAGCCTTGGATTCAAAGAGATTATAGAAAACAGGATAACAGGTGTCCCTGTAGAAATAATAGATCCCTTTGCAAATATTGACTGTAGCAGTACGAACCTTGACCCGGAATACCTTAAGGATATTGGCCCGCTAATGGCCGTGGGGGTAGGTCTGGCTTTGAGACGGATTGGGGACAAATGATAAGGATAAATCTACTACCAAGAGGAGAAATAAATAAAGAAAATACCAGGAAATCGATATCCATCGGTGTCCTCTCTTTGATACTGTTGATAGTTATTCTAGGTGGTTTTCATATCAGGATGTCTATGAAAGTACAAAGACTACAATCTGAGATCAAAAACACCGAGGCCGAGATTAAACGGATAACTAAGATAGTGGGCGATGTCAAGAAGTTCGAGAAGGAAAAGAAAGACTTGCAGGAAAAGATTAAAGTTATCAGTATCTTGAGTCGCAAGAAGACCGGACCGGTCCATATGCTTGATGAACTGAGTACGAATACTCCTGGGAAATTATGGGTTACCTCTTTGAAAGAGAGCAACCTGAATTTGGATCTGATGGGTATTGCACTTGATAATGAGACTATTGCTACGTTTATGCTAAACATGGAAAAATCACCAAACTTCTCAAATATTGAACTAATTCAAGCGCAGCAGTACATTGAAAAAGGGTTGAAGCTTGAAAAGTTCGATATCAAATGCCGGGTATTGTTACCTGAAAAGGAATGAGGATTTAAGGTGGAAGTAAAATTAGATACTGTAACAGATCTTTTCGTAAAACTATCTATTATCAAAAAAGTATTGATACTTGTAGGAATCTTGGCTCTGATATCGGGCTGCTACACTTACTTTTTGTTTATGCCAAAGCAAAGGGAGATAAGCCTGGTGGAGGCAAAATTGAATCAATTAGAGGCAGACTTGGCAAAAAAACAAGCCTATGCTAACAAACTGGCCGAATATAAAGAAGAAGTGGCCAATTTGAAAGAGGATTTTGCCATGGCATTGATCCAGCTCCCCGGCCAAAAAGAGATTCCAAGTTTATTGTCTGATATATCACGATTAGGGAAAGAGACAGGGCTTGAGTTCTTGCTCTTCAAACCAAAACCAGAGGTTCCAAAAGATTTCTACTCTGAAATTCCTGTTGATGTCGAAGTGTTGGGAAGCTACCATAAGGTTGCAACCTTCTTCGATAAGATAGGTAACCTTTCTCGCATCGTAAATGTTACAAACGTGAGCATGAATCCTTCAAAATCTTCCAGTAAAGAAGTCTTATTATCTACAACCTGCCTTGCAACAACTTTTAGATTTCTCGAAGAAAGAGAGAAAAATGATACCACAAAGCCCAAAGGAAAATAGCTGCTTTCGCAGCGTTATATTAATGCTTTGTTTTACGATGGTTTTTTCTTTTGCTATAGTACGCTGCACGGCTGCGTCTCAAACGGAACTTTCGGTCGCAGGAAAGGTTGCTGCGGACGAATTCCACACGGTCCCGATTGTCAAGATAGAAGATATCAAAAGAGAGGATGAAGGTTACAGTTATGACCCTAAAGGCAAAAGAGATCCTTTCAAACCTTTTATTTATACACCCCCGAAGAGTGAAAAGCAGAAAAAGGGCAGACCTCATACCCCGCTTGAGGAACTTGAGTTGAGTCAGATAAAACTTATAGGAGTTATATGGGGGATCCGTAACAATATGGCTATGGTTGAGGACGCTGCCGGCAAAGGATATGTAATAAAGATAGGGACCCGCATAGGCACCAATGGCGGACAGGTTGTAAAGCTACTAAAAGATAGAGTAGTAGTAAGAGAAGAATACCCTGATTATTTTGGAAATATTAAAAGCAAGACCAGTTTTCTCAAACTCCATCATGACGAAGAAGGAGAAACTCCATGAAATCCACTGTCGAGGGCAGAAATCTGTTTAGAGGGTTTATACTCTTCTCTTTGGTCACATCAGTGTTCTTGATTTTTGCGTGTTCTCCCAGGAACCTTCAGGTTAAATCATCACCCGGAGGTCTTGAGGAAAAGGGATTAAACATAATAATTCAAGGGATTGAGGTTTCAGAAGAGGAAGAGGCTACCAGGGTTACTATCCAGGGAACCCTCCCCATGACTTATAATGTGTTTAAGCCTACCGATCATCCCAGGATAGTTGTGGATATTCATAACTCTGAGTTAGGGAAACTAGCGGGCACCATTGAAGTGGGAAATGGAACGATAAACAGCATAAACAGCAGACAGTTTGATAATGAGACGGGGAAGGTCAGCAGGATAGAGATCGGCCTGGATAGGATAGTAGATTATGAAGTGGTGAAGGATGCTGATAAACTCGTCATCTACGTTAATAAATCTATTAAAACATCGGCAGCCTCGGCTAGAAAGATCGGAACAGTCGAAGACATAGATTTCAGGCAGATGGCGGGAAAGTCACAGATCATAGTTTCTACTTCAAGTGAGGCTAAATATGATCTTTCCAAAATATCAGAGGATACACTGGTTTTAGAATTGGCTGAAATGGAAATCTCCAAGAAACTTCAGGAGACATTGGATGTCGGCGAAAAGAGCAATGTGGTAAAATTAATCAAGCCATATGAAACCGCAGTTTCTGGAGCTAATGCCGTCAAGATACAGATAAAACTTAAGACCTTGGCTCCCTACCACGTCGTTCAAAAGAAAAACACGATCTATCTCGACTTCGATGAGCCGCAGGAATTATTATCAAAAGCATTACCAAAAGAGATATCTACTGCACCTTCATCGGCACTGCCCAAACCGAAACCAAAGGTTAAAGCAGCGCTGGAAAAGAAAATTACCAAACCTGTTACAAAGTCAGCAACCTTAAAGAAACAGGCGAGGAAAAAATACACAGGTAAGAAGATATCACTGGATTTTAAGGATGCAGACATAAAGAACCTTATTCGTCTAATAGCAGAGGTGAGTAATCTCAATATGATCGCTGGAGAAGATGTTAAAGGGAAGATCACGATCAAGATGAATAATGTTTCCTGGGACCAAGCTCTAGATGTAATTTTGGCTACCAACAATCTAGAAAGCGTCAGGGAAGGAAACATCATGAGAATAGCTCCTTCAGGAATGCTTAGAAAACAAGAGGCCCAGGAGAAACTAGTCACAGAGATAATCTACCTGAACTATGCCGTGGCCGGAGATATAAAGAGCCTAGTGAGGGTATCGGGACGAGGGAAGGTCTCTGCCGATGATAGGACAAATTCTATAATTATTACAGATATCAGGGGGGCTGTAGCGGAAGCAAAAGAGATGATAAAGAACCTTGATACCCCGACACGGCAGGTTCTCATCGAGGCAAGGATAGTACAGAGCAATCCTACTTTCACAAAAGAAATCGGTATTCAGTGGGGAGGCCAGTCAAACGTTGATCAATCGGGCAATCATTCCTTTTTTGGGGCTTCTGCAGCAATCCCCTATGCTGTAAATTTACCTGCAAGTGGTGGGATTGCAGGTGTTGGTTACGGTTATCTGACTAATTCGACAAGGCTCGATTTGGTTTTAACAGCTATGGAGAAGGACGAAAAGGTAAAGATAGTATCGAGGCCAAAGGTCGTCACATTAGACAATGAAACGGCCACGATAGAGCAAGGTGTCGCCCTCCCTTACCTCAAGCTTACCAAAGAAGGGACCGTATCTACAGAATTCAAAGATGCCACCCTGAAATTGGAAGTTACTCCCCACATTACACCGGATGGGAGTGTTATTATGGAGGTAATGGCAAAAAAAGACTCGAAATCTTCTCAGACAGGACATGGTGATGAACCAGGTATCGATAAGAGGATGGCAGAAACTAAGGTCCTTGTGAAGAACGGAGCTACAACGGTAATCGGTGGAATATATGAAAGAACATTGAGTTATTCGCAAACCGGAGTGCCTTTTTTTGCAAAGATCCCTTTACTAGGTTGGTTATTTAAACATAAATCAAAAAAGGACGAAGTGACGGAACTCTTGATATTTCTTACCCCCACTATCGTTAAGCAATAACCCGCCATCCAAGGAAACCAGAAGGCTTATTTATAGAAATTTAACTACAGAACAAGTAACTTCTCAAAAAGCCGGGGGTATTAAGAAATTACCATAACAACAATACTGATATAGGTGAGCATTATGATAAGGTATCTTACAGCAGGAGAATCCCATGGGGTTTCTTTGACTGCGATTCTTGAATGTATACCCTCAGGTTTGAGTATTAGTGAGGAAGCTATAAATGCAGATCTTGCCCGGAGGCAGGTGGGTTATGGTCGGGGACAACGGATGAAAATAGAGAGGGATCGAGTCAAGATAACCTCTGGAGTTCGATGGGGTAAAACCATTGGATCACCCATAACTATGGTGATACAGAACAAAGACTGGGAAAAATGGAAAGAGGAGATGTCTACATCCTCTCAATATGAATCGAGGGGAGTATGCCTTACAAGGCCTCGACCTGGCCATGCTGATCTTGCCGGAGCCATCAAATACAATCAGAGGGACATGAGAAACATCCTTGAACGGGCCAGTGCGAGGGAAACCGCTTGTCGAGTTGCCGTAGGAGCCGTGGCAAAATGCCTTCTCAGCCAGTTTGGTATTAAGGTGATTAGCCATGTGATACAGATAGGGGGGGTCAGAGTCAATTTCGACAACCTCTCCTTTGAGGAAATATATGCAAAGGCTGAGGCCTCTGAGTTAAGGTGTGTTGACGGTAATGCAGAGAGAGAAATGAAAAGAATAATAGATGACGCAAAAGCCAGGGGAGATTCTCTCGGTGGGGTCTTTGAGGTAAGCGTTATAGGGGCACCTATGGGGTTGGGAACACATACTCAATGGGACAGAAAACTCGACGGAAGAATGGCTCAGGCCTTGATGAGTATACAGGCGATCAAAGGGGTTGAGATTGGTTTGGGTTTTGAGTATGCCGAGAGATCAGGTTCTCAAGTTCATGATGAGATATACTATGAGTCGCCTGACAAGGAGTTTGGCGATGCCCGTGGCATTTCTGTGACCACAAAAGGATCTAAACCCAGAGCCGGTTTTTATAGGGAGACAAATAACGCAGGTGGTTTTGAAGGAGGGATCACCAACGGGGAACCTATAGTGGCCCGTGCAGTAATGAAACCGATCCCTACACTACCCACACCTTTAAGATCAGTAGACATTGATACGAAAGAGAGCCTGAAGGCGGGTGTTGAAAGATCCGACACCTGTGCCGTTGCGGCTGCAGGAGTGATCGGTGAGGCGGTAGTAGCCATGGAAGTTGCCGATGCCTTCCTGGAGAAGTTTGGCGGAGACTCTATCGAAGAGATAAAGAGGAATTATGAGGGGTACCTTGACTACGTTGGGAATTATTAAAGCTGTTCCACCTTTGTAGTTGGTCGAAATATGACTTTAACGATCTTTGACGAGCCTCCTTGTGATTCAAGTTGACCTGATTTACTTTCCATCCCTTAGCTTTTATAGGTTTTTCAGATATTAAATTATAGCTTGGATGAAGGATGCCCAAACATGATCAGAAAAGCAAGGGTTGGGGATGTAAAGGAGATTCAAGATTTAATAGAAATATATGCAAAAAAAGGAGAGATGCTATCTCGTAGTTTAGGAGAGCTTTATGATAATCTTAGAGACTTTTATGTTTATGTTGATGATAAAAGTGACTATGTCATAGGTGTCTGTGCTCTGCATATTTATTGGGACAACCTGGCAGAGGTTAGATCCCTCGTTGTCCTAGAGAAATTCTGGGGCAAGAGGATCGCTACTAAACTGGTTGAGGTTTGCCTATCTGAATCTAAAACCCTAGGCATATATAAGGTCTTCGTATTGACCTACCGGCTTAGCTTCTTCAAAAGACTCGGATTTAAGGTGGTAGATAAATCCGTTCTACCGCACAAGATATGGGCTGATTGTTTAAAATGTATTAGATTCCCTGATTGCGACGAGACTGCCATGGTTTTAGACATGTGAAGTGCTTTTTTTGCAAAAGTGGGTATGATAGTTGCGTATCTGTTTCTAAGACTAAGGGAGTTGCGATCGAGAAGGTTTCCAATTAGTTCACCAACTCTTAAGTATACAGAATTGGGTCTTATGGGGGGGATATAGTGGCGAAAAAGTTCTATACTGTGCTGTTTTTTCCATCAAAAACAGCACAGGTCAAAAAGATCAAGCTGTCCGTATTTATGGTGAAATCAATAACTTGCTCTTTAGCGGCAGTTGTGCTCGTTTTAGGGTTTATTTGCCATGACTATCTGAATATCAGGTTTGAAAGGATTGAACTTGAAAGGCTGAAGAAGGCAAATAGACTTCAAACGGTCCATATTCAATCCTTCGCCAATGAGATAGATTCTTTGGAATCTCAGATAGCGAGACTAAAACTATTTGACAAGAAACTAAGGATCATTGCAAATCTGGAAAAACCTGGTGAAACTGATCAGACCCTAGGGATAGGGGGGTCTCTGGACCAAGAGGAAAGGTCACATCTTGTTTTCAATACTAAACAAGATGTGTTGATTAAACGGATACATTCCGATTTGGAACAGTTGAAGGTAGAATCCTCTCTTCAAGAGCACAGTTTGCAAGAATTATACGAGTTTTTACAGGATCAGAAGTCGCTGTTGGCCTCGATCCCCACTATATGGCCAGTCAGAGGGTGGTTGACTTCAGGGTTTGGATATAGAAAATCACCTTTTACAAGCCTTAGAGAGTTCCATAAAGGTATCGACATCGGGACTCGTCTCAATACCCCGATAATTGCTCCGGCAGAAGGGGTCGTGACATATGTGGGCAGAAAAGGTGGGTTTGGTAAACTCATAGTTATCAATCACGGTTATGGGATTACCACTCGCTACGCCCATCTCTCAAAAGCACTAATAAAGACGGGACAAAAGGTGAAGAGAGGAGAAACAATAGCGAATGTCGGTAATACGGGAAGGAGTACCGGACCTCATCTTCACTATGAGGTCAGAGTAGGTGGGGTCCCTGTAAACCCAAAGAATTACCTCCTGAATTAGTGCCTATCCATAAATGAGATAGAAATATGCTCTCTTAACTCCCTTAAGCTAATTACACCTACCCTAATAACCTTGACAGGCGTGAAAGTCGTATCCACGATCGTTGAACCTAAACGCCTTTTGGTTTCTCCGCCATCAATGATCAGGTCAACTCTATTACCCAGACTTTCATAAACTTCTATGGCGTCGGTACAGGCCTTTTGCCCGGAAATGTTTGCACTGGTAGCGGTTATTGGGACGCCCACCTGTTTAACCATCTGTTGTGCAATAACATTGCCTGATATTCTGATGCCAACCTTTCCAGTATTGCCTGTAAGTAACTGGGGTAATCTAGGAGATGCCTCGAAGATGATAGTCAATCCTCCAGGCCAAAATCTTTCTATGAGTCTCTCAGCTTTTTCAGAGACATGAGATACGAACTCCGATAATGTCTCCTTCTTGTCGATTAAAATTGGTATGGGTTTCCTATAGTCCCTGCCTTTGATCCTATAGACTTCCCTGATGGCCTTTTCACTCAGAGCGTTTACTCCCAAGCCATAAAGGGTTTCCGTAGGAAAGGCAACGACACCATCCCTCTTGATCAACAATACAGCTTCCTCAATTGCCAGAGGACCCGGATCTAAAGGATCAACTTTAAGTATCGTTGTCATTATTTGTCCCTTGATTAAGGATATCCTCTCTCCGGTTAACCCACAGGGCAATCGTGTAAATTAATTTCATCTATCCGTAACAGGGTAGCAGGGTAACAGGTCGCAGGGATCAGTTATCAGAAAGGCTTTTTCATAACCTCCAACCTCTCCATCCCTTACCACCGTGTTCCCACGCCCTGCGTGCGAACACACCCTTATTCTTTGGTGTTTTCCCGTTCCCTAATTGTTGTTGATTATCACTGCTATCTGTATTAGAATTCCTTCAATCTTGAGGATGACCTGTTTCCTCGTTTCCATGCTCCTGCGTGGGAATGCATACCGAGGTAAGATATGGAAAACATCTGCTGGTTAAACTGTCCCGGCTTATGTCTGTAGCCGCCTTGAACAACTATATATAAACTCCTTTCAGACCTTTTTCAAGGGAAATGTGCGCAGGTTACCCTTGGCATTATCCATCAGAAAATATCAGTATCGCCGGGAAGGGATGAGGTTGTTACCATTCGGCCTTCGGGCGGTCTGAGACAGACGCACGGTGGATATACTGTGACTTGCCCTGATGAGGTGGAGGTTTCTTGTCGTTATGGTGATTTTGTACTGTGTACAACTCCGGAAGGAAACCCGGGAGACGATGCTGCCGTGCAGACGTTCATCGTGATCAGTATGACCGCAACAAGGACAATAACTCACCCATTCATCTCGTACGGCCATCTACAGATGGTTCTTCCAACCCCTTGATTAGAAAAATCCTTTACAAACCCCATAGATATTGATAGGCTATTATAGAAGCGGCCTAGTCCGACAAGGTTTTATCCATTGTCCCGCCAGATGGGATAGCAGAGACAATGGTCAAGATTACACAATAAGACTTAAATTCGATAATGGGGAAGAAAATGGAAAGAACGGCTAAGGTTGAAAGGAAAACCTCAGAGACAGACATTGAATTGGAGCTCAAAATCGGTGGTTCGGGGCAGTATGATATAGACACCACCATCCCCTTTTTGGATCATATGTTGTCACTGATGGCCAAACACGGGTTTTTTGATTTAAAAATTAAGGCGACAGGCGACACGGATGTGGATTTTCATCATACTGTGGAGGATGTGGGAATATGTTTGGGCGAGGGGTTTAAGCAGGCGTTGGGGGACAAAGATAGAATTACAAGATACGGTGAAACAATAGTACCTATGGTTGAAGCTATGGCCTCGGTTGTATTGGATATTTCAGATAGGCCTTTCCTGATCTACAATACTATGTTGGAGAACGGTAAGGTCGGTGAATTTGATGTTGAATTGATATGGGAGTTCTTTAGGTCTTTCAGTAGTAGTGCAGGGATAACATTGCATATCAATGTTATGTATGGAACGAATACCCACCATATAATTGAGGCCATTTTCAAGGCCTTTGGGCGAGCTTTAGATAAAGCCACCATTATAGATGAGAGAATAGAAGGGATTATGTCCACTAAGGGTAGATTGTAAATGAAAGTTAAAAAGGGAAATCTACAGATTTGAATGGAGTGCTGTACTATGATTGTTATACCAGCTATTGATCTAAAAGAAGGAAAATGCGTACGTCTCCTTCAAGGTGACATGGATAAAGCCACCGTTTTTTCCAACGATCCCGCGGACGTGGCCATGAGATGGGAGGATCGGGGCGCTGAGTTAATCCATATTGTGGATCTGGATGGATCTATTGCAGGCAGCCCCAAGAACGAGGGGGTCATTGAGAAGATACTAAAATCAATAAATATCCCCATCCAGCTCGGAGGTGGAATAAGGGATTTTGCTACTATCAATCGGTATATTTCAATTGGAGTACGCAGGGTTATCCTGGGCACAGCGGCCCTTGAATCCCCCGATTTGCTCAAAAAGGCCTGTCGATTTTACCCAGGCAGGATCTTGGTGGGTATTGATGCTAAAGATGGCTGGATTGCCATCAGGGGGTGGACTGAGGTTACCGGAGAGAAAGTGGAGGATTTTGCAAGGAAGATTGAAAACCTAGGGGTCGCAGCCTTTATTTTCACTGATATTAAACGGGATGGTATGCAAACAGGCCCTAATATAGAGACTACAAGGAAACTAGCCCAATCTGTGACTGTTCCAGTGATAGCGTCAGGCGGGGTGAATTCAATAAGTGATATTGAGGATCTCGTGAAGACAGAGGAATACGGGGTTGTAGGGGTGATAGTTGGACGTGCCATATACGAAAACTCACTGAAGTTGGAAGATGCCATAAAGCTAGGGACGGGGACGAAATAACTTCCTCAAGTTGGCGCTCAGATTTAGGTTTGTTGTCTTAAACGATTCGGGGATATTAGAGTTGACATGGAATAATCGACGGCGCAGACCATACAGGAGCAATGAAAAAAGGCGATCCAGAAAAAGGCCGATCAGAGACAAAGTTAATAATCCGTCGCGATTTACGCTAGGTGTTGATCCACTTTTGAACCAACCTCTGAAACGAGTGGGGACTCCAGCCCCAACCCCATTCACGCCGGATCATTTCCAGTCCAAGGCGCTAGAACTCCTGAAAACCTCTGATGTCATAGTTACTGCACCAACAGGAACCGGAAAGACATGGATCGCAGAACAGGCAATCTTACGCATCTTGGAGGCAGGAAAGAGTGCATGGTATGCTTCGCCCCTGAAGGCCCTTTCCAATTCCATCTTTGCTCATTTCCAGGAAATGTTTGATCCTGAAAATGTAGGAATACTGACAGGGGACAGGAAAGAAAATTTCAATGCTCCGGTTATTGTAGGTACCACCGAAATATTACGAAACCAGCTTTACGACGCCATGCACAGGGGTGAGGACCTGAGGTGCGACCTTGTCATTCTGGATGAGGCCCATTATTTGGGCGACATTGACAGAGGCGTTGTTTGGGAAGAGGTTCTTATCTACTTGCCTTCCCACACGAAGATCCTCATGCTATCCGCCACAATACAAAACGCCCAGGAGATAGCTAACTGGTTGACGTGGCATAGGAACATCTCTTGCGAGCTGGTAGTTGAGACCAAAAGGTCCGTATCCCTGCATCCTGTCTTCTGGTTTCCCAGTGGCGAGGTATGTCCACTCGAGAAGGGTGGAAAGCTTTACAAAAAGATAGATCTTTGGCTCAGGAAGTCAAAGGGCAAGGGATCCGGAGGATTCAAATCACTACCACCCTTTGGCAAGATTATAGGCTTTCTAGGGGAGCTTAACCTCCTGCCTGCTATTTTCTTCCTTAAATCCAGATCAGACTGCAATAACGCTTTACCCCTGTGTGGCCCTTCCACCCACTGGGCAACCGCTGAAAAAAAGGGAACATTCCGTGAAATGTTGAATGAGATTTTTCATGAGCATCCTTACCTGCAAGACCACCCTCAGCTTGAATTTCTAACGAAATACCGGGTTGCCGCACACCACGGAGGACAGCTCCCTAGATGGAAACAACTTGTTGAAGACCTTATGAAAAAGAACTTTTTGGACGCGATTTTCTCTACCTCCACTGTTGCTGCGGGGATGAATTTTCCGGCGAGGACAGTTGTCATTGTACAAAGCGACCGATTCAACGGTACTGATTTTGTTGATCTTACTGCAACAGACTTAACGCAGATGACAGGCAGAGCGGGGAGGAGGGGGATGGATCGCATAGGTTTTGCGGTTATCTTACCAGGCCCCTATCAGAACGTCAGGTTTATCCAAATCCTCTTTTCTTCGCCACCCAATCCGGTGGAAAGTCAAATTAGGGTCAACTTCTCCATGGTTTTGAACTTACTGCCATCCTATCAAAAGGATGACATACAAGACCTTTTCAAATCATCCTTTGCCACATACCAGCAACTGGCAAAGGACAAAAATAAGGAAAAAAACCTAAAGAAACTCGACGCCATTATCGATGATTACCTATCCGATGCGGCTTGCAGTTCTCGTGAAAGGGTAATCAAGACTAGGGCTCTCTATAGGAATCTCCAAAAAAAAATGGATGTTACTGGCAAGGAGATATCAAAAAGAGAAAAGGCTTTGGGGGAGATCCAATGCCACCGGTGCATGTTTTCCAGGCAGTGTCTTTCTGGGAAAAACAACAGCATATTCAATTCCACCTTAAGGCAGGCATCTCGTCTGGATGAGGAATTACGGCATAATCGTGAGTTCTTATGGAGGGATTTTTTGCGTCACTTGGAGTTCTTAAAGAAGAAACGTTATGTGGACCAAGAGAACCGCTTAACGAATGAAGGGGTTTGGGCATCACGGCTCAGGGTTGACCAACCGCTGCTTTTGGCTCATTACATATGCGAAGGGTTGCTTGATGATCAAACCCCTGCATTGGTTGCCGCCATGCTAGCCCCATTTGTAAACGACAGGGGAAAGGATATCCAAATATCTCTTCATGGATTTGAAGACTCCATGCTTAAGGCCCGTTTTAATCGACTAATGGACAGTATCAAACCTCTCCTCAAGTCCCTAAAGTCTGCGGGCTTTCCCACCCCTGCACTCAGCTTCTGGCCTATGTGGACAATTTATCAATGGGCACGCGGAGCAGATTGGAATGAACTTATTGGGTGGCTTGGCCTTGACGAAGGAGATATGGCCATGCTTGTCTTTCGGACAGCAGACCATCTCCGACAGGTAACCGACCTCAAAGATGTTTATCCCGGCCTGGCATTGTGCTCGTATGCTGCAATAGACTTGATCATTAGGGAACCAATACTGCCGGATTAGGGACGGGGACGAAATAACTTCCTCAAGTTGGCGCTCAGAAATAATCTTGGATCATTATAATATGTTGATATCAAAAGACAATCAACCATCACTACATGTTTGGCACTACCAAAAACTTAACTACGCGAAACATATTGGGCGCAAATCAAATATCATACAATTGTTAAATTGTCATGTATTTTGAGATAATAAATGAAATTAAGAATGTAGAAACGATAGCCGTTGGTGGAAATATCCGAGATATCATGCGGCTTCGAAAACAGTACGGCGTTGGTCGTTGGCGTAAAATGAAGGGGGTTGCCAATGTCCGTCTTCAGAGCGGTAGTATCCATAATGCTGAATTGCATTGGTATGAAGCCCACGGTATTGGCAGAAGAAAAATGAAAATTAAACGATTATTGGAATAAAACTATGGGACAAAATAGCGAAAAGCTGACATTTATGCTTTGCATAGAAAATAAGGATTGTGAAGATTTGGAACGGCGAAAGATATATCAGGTTTTACCTGATGACGAGGCTTCTAAGGAAGGGTACGTGAGGGTCATTGACGAGTCAGGTGAAGATTATCTCTACCCGGAGTCCTATTTCATTCTCCTTCAATTGCCACATGAGGCTCAAAAAGCCCTACAAGTAGCAAGCTAAATCCATACGTTTCGTCCAACAACAGATTGGAGTAGATGGCGGGAAACAGCGGCGTTCGAAGGCAGGCATTATTTTCTTCTTTCTGTATTTCGGTATCCATGTTATATGCATTCCCTTTTAGAGTGACTTAAACCTTGAACGTTTCCCATTGGAGACCTCCTAATTGCTGTATGCCTTAAACGGTTCACATTTGAGGAGGTTCTCTTATATTCCCGTAAATGTCAAAATGAGTTTTAAAACTTCTGATAGCAGTGCTTGACTAACCTCTGTTGTTATCCGAGATGCCTAAGGAGGAGGTAGAATGGAAAAGTTTTTTGACTTAGAGAAAAACAATACAAATTTCAAAACAGAAGTCTTGGCTGGAGTTACAACTTTTTTGGCCTCAATGTATATCATTGTGGTCAACCCCAGCATCCTTCAAAACGCGGGCTTACCCTTTAACGGAGTATTGACTGCAACGATCGTGGTCAGTGCCTTCTCGAGTATCCTAATGGGCATTTATGCAAAAAATCCCATTGTGCTTGCACCAGGCATGGGCTTGAATGCATTTTTCACTTATACAATTGTTCTGGGTATGGGAGTCTCCTGGGAAAAAGCCCTGGGCGCTGTCTTTTGGTCCGGTCTGGTTTTTCTCTTACTTTCCGCTTCTAATATTCGCACCCAGATTCTACTTGCCATCCCGAAGCAGCTGCGTTACGGAGTAGCAGCTGGCATCGGTCTGTTCATCGCCCTCATCGGTTTTAGAAATGCGGGCTTTATAGTGCCAAATGCGGCAACCGTTATCGGGCGAGGCCCTTTAAACGAAATCACGATCACCTTTTTAGCAGGATTTTTTATCACCTCGATTTTTGTAGTTAAGCGTTTTAAGGGTGCCCTCATCCTGGGCATTGTTATTACGACACTGCTTACCATTCCCATAGGGCGCCTGTGGGGCGATGCATCCATAGTAGGTCATGGCAATGCAACCCTTGCGACCTGGCAGGGGTGTTTCGCTATCCCTGATTTTAGCGTATTCTTTAAACTTGACCTTTTAGGTTCCCTGAAACTGGCGCTATTCCCAGTCATCTTTACTTTCCTATTTACTGATTTGTTCGACACTGTCGCAACCTTTATGGGTGTTGCAGAAGCAGGTAACCTAATGGACGAAAACGGAGATCCACGTAACATCAGGGAATCTATGGTGGTGGATTCAATAGGGACAGTAGTCTCCGGAATATTTGGAACCAGCCCAACCACTAGCTTCATTGAATCAGCAACGGGGGTTGAGGAGGGAGGGCGCACGGGTCTTGTGGCTGTTGTTGCCGGTCTGTTGTTCTTGCCGTTTATATTTTTTTCACCCCTGCTTTCCATGGTGCCAGACATTGCCACAGCTCCTACCCTGGTACTGGTAGGGGCCTTTATGATGAAGCCGGTTTTGAAAATAAATTGGGGGAAACTTGATGACGCTATCCCCGTCTTTCTAAGCATCATCCTAATCCCCCTAACCTATTCCATTACCCAGGGCATTATTTGGGGATTTTTGAGCTGGATGTTCATCAAGCTGTTTACTGGCAAACGAGAAGATATAACCCCAATGCTTTTTTTGATTAACCTCTTCGCTATTCTGGCTCTTATTCTAGAATAGTGAAAACTTCTCTACATGTAACAGGCCACAGGGGTCAGGAAAAGACTTTATGATACCCCAATTTTTCAAGCTGTGCAGTTACCCAACAATAGCGCTTATGACTTGAATGATCTTCTCCTCACGGCTTGATTCATTTTGAAAATTCTAAATTCGTTACGCTAAATTGCAGATAACTCGGTCGCAAACTCCCTCAAACAATCTGCAATTTTCAGCTTAACTCACTAAGAATCTTTCTCGAAATGAATCAAGAAAGTTCTTCAAAGGTCATTCAAGTCATATTCCGACCAACTGCACAGGTCGCAATTTTTTGAGAGGTTAAAACCTGGAGATCATGTGAAAGCTTTTCAGACAACTGATCCCTGACCCCTGTGACCTGTTAACTCTACCCGCCTTCGAACTCAGTTATCGTGAATATTTTGTAATTTTTTATCTTGTCCCTGCCTTTCAGGTCGGGGAGTTCAACCACAAATGCACACTCAACAATATCGCCTCCAAGCATTTCCACCAGTCTGGTAGCGGCGGAAATAGTGCCTCCGGTTGCTATCAGGTCATCCACTATAAGGACTTTCTCTCCCTTTTCTATTGCATCCTCATGCATCTCTACAACATCTTCTCCGTATTCAAGGGTGTATTCTTTGCTAATTGTTTTGTAGGGCAGCTTTCCTTTTTTTCTAACAGGAACAAACCCTGCTTTGAGCTTATAAGCCAAGACAGCTCCGAAAATGAACCCTCTAGCATCGATTCCTACAACCTTGTCAATCTCAAGGTTCTTGTAACGGTTATAAAGTTCATCACATGTCGCCTTGAAAGCATCGGGATCCTGCATAAGTGTTGTTATATCCCTGAACATAACACCTTCCATCGGCCAGTTTGGAATAGTCCTTATCTTGCTTTTTATATCCACAATAATAACCTCATTTTATTCTTGAAATGACACTTACTATAAGTTTTTTGACTCTTTCTGCATTCATGTTGAACACCTTCATCACTGCTTCCCATGAAACAGGCTCCTCATCTTCCTTCCAGCAGTCATAATCGGTAGACATTGCAACAACAGCATACGGAATTTTAACTTCGTTTGCTAGGACAGCCTCGGGAGCTATTGACATGTTTATGACATCAGCTCCCCATAACTTAAACATATTAGACTCTGCTCTTGTAGAGAATCTTGGTCCTTCAATTGTTATCACAGTTCCACTATTGTGTGTTTTAAAGCCAAGTTCTTTGGATGTTTCATAAAGAGACTTCCGCATTTCAGCATCAAACGGGTCTGCCATAGGAGTATGTACCTCTCCCTGTTCAAATGATTCATGGAATGTCACTTTCCTGTGCCTTGTGAAGTCAATGAACTGGTCAACTATCACAAAATCTCCCCTGGCTATCTCTTCCCTTAGGCTGCCGCAAGCGGTTGAGGCTATAATATGGGTCACACCCTGGTCATTCAGCGCGTGAATATTTGCCCTGTAATTGACTTGCGATGGGCTGAACTGATGCCTTCTTCCGTGCCTTGCGAGAACTACGACATCAACTCCATCAATCTTGCCGACATTTAATGCCGAAGATGGTTTTCCATAAGGCGTGTCGACCCTTACCTCCCTAGCATTTTCAAGGATTTTAGGATCATCGAGTCCCGAGCCTCCAATAATTCCTACTTTTACCATTTATCTCACCCCCCTCTGGCCTTGTGAAATTAAATATCTGTAAATCTATAGAAAAAGAGGATCATTTCTGTATGGAAACCAATTACCTCAGCGAGTCCGGAATGTTAAAAACCGGAATAGGGATCATCTTATGTTTATTTGCCTGGTGTAATCTTCGGTATATAGCTAGTACCTCTTTTTGTCTTGTATTTAAATTATCTTCGTCCCTGGATGCGGCGTCAAATAGCATAGCCCATTCCAGTTCAACATAAGTGGCTCCTATTTGGGTTTCATCAGTGCGGTTATCAATCCAAAGTCCATCAGTGGGGGGAGCACTTAAGATTGCTTCGCTGATACCCAGTTCTTTACCGATTGTATAAACCTCTGATTTCATAAAATCAGCTATAGGTGCAATGTCAACCCCTCCATCACCATATTTTGTATAAAAGCCTATGCCGAAGTCTTCTACCTTATTACCAGTTCCGACCACCAACATCTTATGATGAGAAGCAAATGCATAAAGTGTAACCATCCGTAATCTTGACCGAGTATTAGCCAAAGTAATTTCGTCCCGGATGTCTGTAGGAAAGGAATTCTCAAGAGCTTGGAATGCAGTTGTGAGATCTATCCGAACCCCATGGGCCTGCTTGTGATTTTTTTTCAGCCAGGTGATATGTTGCTCGGCAAGCGATAACTGGTCAATGGCCTGATAAATAGGCATATTTAGAAGAATAAGTTCCTTCCCGGTCATAGCGCAAAGTGTTGAAGTAACTGCGGAGTCTATACCCCCCGAGACCCCCACCAGAAATCCTTTCAAACCTGCATTATCACAATAAGTCTTCAACCAATTAACAGTGAGATGGATTACTTTAGTGGTTTGCATATTTGAAACCTATGGCTTGAACCTCGTCCCTAAGGTTCTCCTTCAATTCTCTGGCAAAAGTCTTGCTTGTTATTGACATATTTTGACTGACCTATGCATATCTCAGCTTACCCTACCAATATCTATAGGATTTGTAAAGACCTTTTGTGGCAGAGCGTGGTATAGGCAAATTTGCCGATACCTTTCTGATGTGAATGAACGGTAACCTCTTCACATTTAAAATGTGGTGACTTACAATAACATTTTACGATTTCTCGAAAAATCCGGGCAAGAGTTGAGCGTTTCAGGGTAATCGCATGTAGATATTTTGCACCTATTTTATATTTATATAAGATATTTTTTGTCTGGACTTTTTGTTGATTTTATAATAGGCTTTGGCAACTAAAAACAAGGAGTTGCCTATGCCAGAAATACCGGAAAAATCGATAGAATCTTTTTTTGAAAGGATAGTTGACCACCGCCGCCATAATAAGCTTCATAAACTGAT